>Ga0196980_1000059_pt1 | contig 36801 bp, 64 predicted proteins | sample S3_1013CmetaG_FD_155486 | JGI IMG/M metagenome (GOLD analysis project Ga0196980, IMG submission 155486) | Soil microbial communities from Anza Borrego desert, Southern California, United States - S3_10-13C | ecosystem: Environmental > Terrestrial > Soil > Desert | place: USA: California... | reverse complement strand
GGGCGAAGGAATGCGCTTCGTCGGCGATCACCACGAGGTGCCGCCATAGAGCCTTGGGGGCATCCACCAGGGCCTCGAGTAAGACGCGGACGAAATGCTGGCGCACCTGGGGCTTGAGTTCGTAGATGTCGAAGACCGCGCTCGCCCCGTGCTCCAGGAGCTTGTGGGCCACGAGCTGGGCCGAGCGGGGATCCGCCGGCGTCTCCCCGCCCTTGCCCACGAGCACGAACGGGAACCGCTCGCGCAGGGTGGCGAATTCTCCTTCCGGGTCGATGATCCAGACAGGCACCTTTCCGAAGAGCTGCTCCGCGAGTCGGCGTAGCAGCCAAGATTTCCCGCCGCCGGAATTCGCCTGCACGAGCAAGCGCGTCCGGAGAAGAACGTCCAGGTCCATGTAGACCGGGCGCCCTTCTGTCCTCCCAATGTCGACCTTTGCCATTCGTCCCATCCCTTTGCTCATGGCTCTATTCCTTCTCCCCGCTGTCGTTGCGCTTCTTCACCTCCCGGATCACCGTGGCCAAGGCGTCATAGATGGTGTCGATTTGCTTCTGGCTTGCGTTCTCGCGCATCTGCGAGAGGTTCATGAGCTGGCCCTTGACGTCCATGGCCAGGAGAGGGATACATGCCACGTACCTCTCTCGGGCTTCGGTGCTCTTCCAGTCGATCTTGGATGCAGTTCCCATGACGATCCGCTCCGCCATCCTGAAGGACTCGGCGACGAGCTGCTCCAGTTGCGCCACGAACAGGCCTTCAACGGACTGATTCTCCGGATGGGACATTGGGTCTCCTTTCAATGCCCGCACCGCCGGCACTTCGCCGGCGCGAAAACGCGGGCCACGGTGTACGTGCCGACGAAAAAGGCCGCGAGGTAGGTCATAGCCCACCACGGGTTGGCTTCCAGGTAGTGCCAGAAGTTCATGCCGATCCTCCCTCGTGAGGCTTGAGGCACCCGGGATCACTGAACTCAAACGTGTGGATGTAGATTCCGTGCTGGATGCTCATGTGGGCCACCAGGCCGTGGAGCGCCAGGGGGACGTTGTTACGATCCTTGGCGTCATCGAAAAGAACCGACCGGCAGACCCGGCAGAGCATCCGCTCTACCCGATCTGTCCCGGGGAAGTATTTCGTCTCAATCACGTCGTCTATGGGGTCGTGCTCTTCCATGGCCCTTATCTTCTGCTCGGAAGATGCTCCTGCGGCGTCACTGCAGAGGTGGCGCTGGTCTCACAGGCAGCGAATGCTTTAAGGAGCGCCTCCTCACCTCTGCTCAGTTCGAGGAGGTGGCCCTCGAGGAACTGGCGCACTGCGGCAATTCGGCCGAGCAGACTCTCCCTTTCCCTCACGCTCTTACTCATACTCCGGAGAAACTGCACAGCCTCGCCCAGGTAGCCCGCGTCGTACTTGTTCAGCTTGATCCCAGAAGCCTTCTCGAATTCCTCGATCGACGCCTTGAAGTGGTCCCTCTCACGTTGCGCGGAAAGCACTTCTGCCTTCGCGTTATCCTCGGCTCTCTTTCTCGACTCCTCTGTGGCCCGTTCTATTGCGGCACGTACCCGCTCATCCTCCATTACCGACTCTTGGCCACGCCGCAAGAGCGCAGCGAGGAACGGTCGCGTGATTGGCTCGGCATCGAGCTTTGGGGCTGACTTGACTACATGAAGCGACTTCCCCTTGAGGACCATAAAACCCCATGTAGACGGGATCTCGTCCAGCTTCGCCACGCTCTGATCCCCGACCGCAAGCCACCAGTAGTCACAGAACCTAGAGATGTCCTCGGCCTTGGCCGGATCCTTGAGCTCGCGGAGCCAATCGGCGCGGTAGTTCTTGATCTCGAATCCGTGAAGGTCAAGGCCTCTCGACTTCCAAAGGCCCATGGCAATTGCGTCGGCGCTACGGTTCTTCCATCCCGTTTTGTCGTGGACCTCGAAGAAGATGGAGTACGAGGGCTCACAGAAGCGCCGGCACAGTGCCGCGTGCACTCCACTTGCGTTCCCGTCCTTCATTGCGAAGTCAGCCATCTCTCCCTCGTTTAGAGCAACCGGAACTCTTTCCGAAGTTCCCTCGCCGTGGGGTCCGGTTCCTTTGCGATGAGCTCCCGCACCTCGTCCCGGTCAGGCGCGGACCACTTGTTGCCGCAGTCGTGGCACTCGTAGCGCATCCCCCGGTCGTCGGCTGTGCCGACAATCCGATTGGATCTGCACTTTGGGCAAGTCGTGGAGATCATCGGGCCCCCTCGGTCATTGCACGATCGTGCATGCGCTTCACCCCGGGGGGCTCGGGGATGTCTTTGCCAGCCGGGGCGACTGCGTAGCACCAGCCTTGGGGAGACGCCCAGAAGTAAATCCCGGCGTCCTCGTGGATGTCGATGTCCCCGTAGTAGGTCAGCGACAGCCCCATAAAGGCTCGGTCACTGTCGGTCTCGATCTCGAAGAAGTCCGCTTGATCCGCGTGCACCCCGACGCGCACGATGGTTGCGCGTCCCCACTCGCGGGAGAACCCGTAACCCCGCTCGTATTCCACGAGCGTGCCGCCCTCGAGTCCCTTGCCGTGCAGTTCTGACAGTTTCATGCGCCCACCTCGCACCCCGTTATCTTCCTGCCCGGAGATCTCCGGTCACTTGCCGCTTCGCCGGCACCGGGATTTGGTTCCACTCCTCCCCGTCGAGCTCCCGGCCGGCCGCCTTCACTCCCACGCGCACCATGGCGTCGTGGTCCAGGAGGACGGCACCCTTGGCCGGGAGTGCCTCTCTGTTCGTCGCGGGGCGGTACGTGCCCCATTGCTTGAAGAAGAAGGGCACGCCATAGAACTGGGTTTTGGCCCGGAGCTGGCGGGCCCAGGCCGGATGCATCGGCCGGGCCTTGGGGCCGCTCTCCCCGCCGACGATGACCCAATCCAAGCCCCAGGGCTCGGAGAACGTCTTGCAGGTCGGCGTGTGTTGGCCGGCGCCCTCAAGCGCGGGGATCAAGCAGTCACACGGATCCGAGAGCCATGGCCCGAGGTCTACGGGGCCGAGGAGCGGTTCGCACGAGAGAAACCGCACCCGTGCCGGGACCCGGAGCAGCTCGGGGATGCGATGCTCGGCCTGCTCCTGATTCTCAACCGTCGTGCCGATCCAGACGTTCGCCCTCGGAGAGTCGAGCCAATTCTGGGGGACCATCTGAAGGATATTCTCGGGCCGCTTCGTGAGGAGGAGCCAATCCAGAAAGGGCGTGGAGTCGATCAAGAGCCAGAGAGCGTTACGGAGACGGTCCAGGTCCCGGCGGCCCTCAAAGACATCGGCCATGCTCGCGCAGAAGACGCGGCGGCGCGTCTTTGCCTTCTGGGCTTCGTAATCCCAATCATAGGGTTGCAGCCAATAGGACGCTGACTGTGGCCGGCGAGGAGCGTCCTTGCCCCAGACGTCCTTGCCAAACCGGCGGGCGATGCTTTCCGCGTAGCAGTTGGCGCACGCGGCCGAAATTTTCTCGCAGCCCCACCACGGATTGAAAGTGTGGTGACACCACTGGATTGCCGTGGTCTTACCCATTGGCGTTGTCCCCTTTGTCCGTGAATCCGAGCATGGCCGCGATCCACTGGAGGATGCCTCCACCACGGCGACCTTCCTGATGTATGAGGGCAGGGCGCTCCCGGCGGAGGTCCTGGCGGTCCGCGGCGCCGAGGACACCGGCCTTTTCCAGGTAGTCCCGCATGAACTCCTTCACCTCAGCCCGGCGATCGTCGGTCATGGCCTCGTACCGGCGGTAGACGTCCCGAAGGACAACGGGCGCCCCCTCGCGGGCCCGTGCCGCGACGTAGAGTCGGATGAGCTTGGCGGCCTTCCCGTTCATGCCTGGCCCCTTTGGGACTTCTCCCGGTCCTGGCAGGGTCCGCAGCGCACCCCTGGCCCTCCGACGCGCTGCAGGTGGTCGCATTCGCACCGATCCGGCACGGAGGCCTCCGGGGGATGATGATGCTTGCCGTTCGACCCGGAGAACTTCTCCTCGACGGTCGGCCGAGGGGCCTCCACCAAGGCCCGGCAGGAGTGACTACCTTTCGCGTGATGCTCGGCGCAGAAGGCGAGCAGGCATCCCATGCAGATCTTCGCCCAGGGCCGGGCGCAGCCGGCCATCAGCCGGGCGCAAAGCGTTTCGCCCACGATCATGGGGTGTTGCCCCGGCATCGCTAGGTCCCCGTCGTTACCCATCGCCTTGCCTTCCACTTCAGGCCCTCCGCCCGGAGAATCCGCCGCACGTGCTGGGGTTTGACCCGGAACCGCTTGGCCACGTCGGGGATGCTCTGCGAGACGAGTACCGCCTTGGCGATCTCGTGGCGCCGGGCGTGCCCGGGGAGTTGCGGCGGCCGCACCACTCGGGTGGGGGGAATCCCTCGATCGCGCCGCCACCGCCGCACGGTGGGGGCGCACACGAGGGCCTCCTCCGCGATCCTCCTGTCAGACCACACCCCGAGCTTGTCCACGAGATCGGGCGGCGGATCCTTCCGGTGCCGCCCGTGCTCGCAGAGTTCTGGCGGGAGGAGCCGGGCCACGAACTCGCCGTCACGGACGAGGACCTCCTGAATGAACTTGCACGAGAGGCACATGACGCGGGCGATGCCATCCACCATGCCGAGACAGAGCGTCGAACCCGTCTGGCATCGACCGCAGGCTTTCGGGTCATACATCGCTTCACTTAGGCGGCCTCCGTCTGCCGCCTGACCGCCGCCTCGACTTCCGGCGGCGCCTTCCAGATTCCAAGGGCTCCGCGGCAAGGGATTGGCTCGGCGAGACGCTTCACGTCGGCGAGGAACCAGGCGAACCTGCCGGGCGCCCACGCCCCGAAGGCCCGCTCCTGGCGGGTCTGCATCTCGACGAGTTTCTCCGTCATCTTCGTGCAGTTCACTAGCCGGCCCACCGCAATGACCTTCCCCAAAGGGTAGGCCTCGCGCCGGTCTGGGAACGTCGCCGGCGGGATGAGGAGCGCATCATCGAAGAGTTGTCGAACCATCGCGGGGTGCTTGACCACCTCGATACTCTTCGATGCGTGGATGGCGATGGGGCCCCGGTACGGCGTGTACCAGGAACGCGTTTCCACGAGCTTGAGGAGGTAGGCCACCATGGAGGCCCACGGCTCAATCAAGGTCAGGCAGTTCATCGCTTTGCCTCCGGACAAACGTGGGGCGCCGCTTCCGACCCGGGATCCTGGAGCCCGTGGAGGATGCCGAACCGCCGGAAGGCGCAGATGGGGCAGCCGCCCGGCCACCGATTGACGTATTCCTCCACCATCCTGCGGGCGGCCATCCGCTCGCATCGGACCCACCAGAGCCACACGAACCCGGCGCCGAGGACAAGAACCAAGGCGATGATGGCGTACGTCATCAGAAAGCCACCTCGCCCCCGACCTGGGCGGGCTTGCCGCTCCGGTGTTCGAATCCAGCGTTCTGAGTGTGCGCGTGGCCCATCTCGTGGCGCGTGGCGGGCCACTCGTTTCCAGCCACGAGGACGCCCCAACGGGCGAGGTTGGGATCCCACGGGGCTATCCGCCGCGTCCACGGCGGAGAATCCGGCGGGATCGTCGACGCGGGCCCGCTCGTCCACGTGTAGAGGGCCACGTCGATCCGGTCTGTTTTCACGTTCCGGGAGCTGGGGAGGAACTCGCCGGCCGCCCAGGTGCGCCCGTCCGACGCCACGAAAGCGCAGTTGTCCACGAGGACCCACCCGAGCCCGTAGGCCATTCCCTGGAGTTCCTCGATGGGCCAGCCGTAGGCGCGGTTGAGATCCAGGATGCCGCGGGCCACGGCATCGGCGTGCCATTGGTAGAGCTGATCCATCGTCGCCCGGCCCGAGGCCACTGTCCCCTGATCGACGTAGTAGACGAGGTATCCCTGGGGAGACCGCACATAGGGCGGGTCCTCGGGCTCGTCCCGGAGGCAGCTCGCCGCGACGACGATGGCCGCAAGGAAGAAGAGCACCCGCTCGCTCCTTGGCAGCTCTGGGACCGCTATCGTGGTGTTCATCGGGTACCCTCGGCCACCGCCGCGGCGGCTTCGGCGAGCTTGGTCTCGGAGTCCCCCTGGCGCCGCGGATCCAGTGAAACCTTTCGTTCCGTGGCCCATCCGACCACCTTCCGCCAGAAGATGGCGTCACGGTGGATGAAGGCGAAGGCCTGAAGGTCGTAGAGGATGCGGTCCACCGCTTCGACCGTCCCGGCCTCAAGGATCCGCCGGCGAATGGCGCCGGCCCCGCGTCTCTTGGTCATTTCTTCCCATCCCTCCGCTTCCGCTTCTTCTTCCGGAGCGATTCGACGTCGGCCAGAATCTCGTCGGGCCGGCGTTTGGCGTACTTCATCGTCGTGTTCACGTTCTTGTGTCCGAGGACCTTCTGGGCCAGGTCCAGCCGGCCGGCCCCAACGATCTCGGTTCCAACGGCGTGGCGGATGTCGTGGAACCGGTAGGGGTTCTGAGTCTCCGGGTTCGAGATCCCCAGGGCCGTCTGAAGGTCCACCCATCGCCGCCAGGCGGCCGATTCAGAGATAGGGAAGACCCTGGACTCGAGGCCTTCGCCCTTGTGGTTGACTGTGTACCACTTCCGGTAGTCGGCCAGGGCTCGGCGGGAACGATCGAAGAGGAAGGCCGGCCGGGCGGCGCCGGTTTTCGTGGGCTTGAAGCCAGCCCGATCATCCCACTGGCCCCGAAGGGCCACCGTGCGCCGCACGGCGCCTGATGGCTCGAGGATGTCGCCCCAGGTGAGCCCGAGCAGCTCTCCCTTCCGCATGCCGCTCTCCCGGGCCACGATGATGAGCGTGTGCATGAGGGGGATGTCCCGGACGCTCCGGAGGATCCGCTCGTAGGCCTCCTGCGGAACGCCGCGGGGGACCCCTTCCGTCTGGGCGAGGTAGCCCTTGTACCAGTCCCGGCAAAGCTGGACGATTCGCTTCTTCCCGCTGCACCGGTCACATGTCGCGTGGTCCTTCTTCCCAGTGCCCTTGCACGTCGGACACTGGACCACGGCCGAGCCCGTGCAAACCTTCTGCCGGTCCCCGTAGTGGCCCGGGGTGAATCGCTTCCCGCAGGACGGATTCATGCAAACTTTTTTCACGGTTTCCGTTTCTTGGAGAGCAGGCGCTTTTGAGCCTGCTTCGCCCTTTGAGTTTCGATGTGGTCCTTCCAGTACCCGCGGCGGTAGATTTCCAGGTTCGCCTTCATCTGCTTGTTCTCAGCATCGAGCGCCTCGAGTCGCGTGCGGCACGAGATGCAGATGGGAAAGAGGTTCTTGTCGCTTGGACAGCACACGCATTTCGGCATCAGAGACAGCCTCCAGGCCCGCGGCCGATCGGCAGATGGCTCTGAGCGAACCCGCCACGGAGCCACCCGAAGGTGCAAGCGCCCCGAGCCATCTGCATGCCGGCCATGGTCATTCCCCTCTGATCTTCTTCAGGATCCTTTCCAGGAGGTGGACCACCGCGACGTGGGCAACCGCCGGCCATGGGTGGCGCTCTACCAGCCCGACGATGCGGGCCCGCTCCGCCCGGCGACCGAGCGTCTCGCCCATGAGAGCGCCGATGCACCCCCAGATGATTGCGACCAGGACGTAGTTCACGAACTGCATGGCTTTTCCAGGATTGCTTTCACGAGGGCTTTCGCCGTGTGGACCTCGACGGCGTTGCCGATCATGAGAATCCTGTCCTTCTTCTTCTTGGCCTTGAACTCGTAGGAGTCGAATCCCATGGCTCGCGCCAGCTCATCCTCGTCAAACATGCGGAAGTAGGCGCGGAGCTCGTACCCCTCCGGGATCTCGGCTACGAACGGTGTGACAAGCCCGAAACGGTCCTTGCCCGTGACCGTGGGGACGGGTTGAGTGACGGGGATGGCCCGGCCGGTGCCGTAATACTTCACGATCATGGGCTGCACGAGGCCGTGCCCGTTCTCGGCCGTCACGGTACCGAGCGGCTGGCGCACGGAGCGCACCCGGCCCGTGTTGTCGCGGCGGGCGTCCGTCCCGTGGTTCACCTGGACGACGAACGGCTCGACCAGGGCGCCGGCGCCGTGCGAGGTGACGGCGGGAAGGGGCTCGCGGATGCCGTGGGTACGTGGTACCTGCCCGTCCCGCTCGCCGAAGAAGGGAACGATGAAGGGCTCCACGATCGCCTTCCGGTCCTCTGGCATCACCGTTCCGACCGGATCTAGGACCGACTTCGGGTTGCGCCCCTGTCCCTCGGGCCCGCCGGCCGAGACGATGAACGGCTGGACAAGGGCCTGGGCCCCGGCGCCGGCGATCGACGGGAGCGGCTCCCGGGTGGACCGTGGGGCCCCGCCGCTCTGCTGCTGGAGCACGAACGGCTGGAGGAGCCCAATGTCGCCGCGGGTCGTGACAGTAAAAAGCGGCTCGTCTACCGTCCGGACCTGGCGGCCGTTCGATTTCGTCTGCTCGATGCCCACCATGATGGGCGTGACGAGCCCGGCGTGGATCCCGCGGGCCGTGACGGTCTTGAGGGGCTCGCTGACAGGGAAGGCGCTCCTTTCAATCTGGCGGCGGGCCGTTCCCCGGAGCTGGATGATGAAGGGCTCGGCGAGGGACCCCCAGAACTTCCGGACGCCGGCCTCGATGCGGGCGAGCGTGTTATTCGAGAGGGGGGGAAGGCCGTGGGCCTCCCGCTCGAAGATGTCCACGCCCTTCTTCTGCCAGTTGATGATTTCCCAGGCGCCCCGCCAGGGCTTCAGGCCCTTCTGGAAAAGGTCCCCGGTCTTGTCGACGTCCTTGGCGTGGGTCTGGGGCGGCCAGTAGATCTTTCGGCCGCGCCGCTGTGCGATGAGGAAGAACCTCTTGCGCGTCGTCGCGGCTCCGAAGTCGGCGGAGTTCAGGATGCGGTATTCGAGGGTGTACCCACAACGCTTGATGGCCTCGATCCAAGCGTGGAAGATCTCACCCTTCTTCGACTTGAGGGGACGGCCGTTGGCCCCGAGGGGGCCCCAATCCATGATCTCGCGGACGTTCTCGATAAGGAGCGTTTCGATGTAGAGCTCCTGAGCCCACTTCACCACGTCCCACGCCGTGGCCCTGGATTGATCGTTGATCGGACGGCCGCCGCGGGCGTTCGCGTGGTTCGTGCACTCGGGGGCGAATATGCCGATGCGCATGCGGCCCTCTGGCACAATCTTGCGGGGGTCCAGTTGATCCATCCGGGCGCAGTAGTGTTCCGCCCAGGGATGATTGGCCTTGTGGGTCTCGATGGCGATTTGGGAGTGGTTGATGGCGATGAGCCGCACGTTCCGGATCCCGAGATCGGAGCAGGCGAGGGCGAACCCCTTGGAGAATCCGCCGCCACCGCAGAAGAAATCGCCGGCCACGAACATCTTTCGCGCCGCACCCATCAGGCCGCCATCCTTTCGCTTAGAGGCAAGGTCTTATCCCCCGAATTCCGGAGCGAGTTCAAGTTGCTTGAGCGCGGCCGCGGCCTTGGGGGAAAGCCACAGGTATTCCGTCTGGGGCGCGGAGCGCGATGTGTGATTGGTGATGGAGGATACTTTCCAGTCCCGATAGAGATTCTTGTAGAGGTCGGATGGGTAGCCCGACAAAACCACCATCCCCTTGGCGGAATTCAGGACCTCCGCCAGGGCCCGGTGGTCCTCGTCGGACATCTCGTGCACGTACCCATTCCGGCGCCACCGATCGGCGCGAGTACCCAAGACGTACGGCGGATCCACATAGAAGAGCGTGCCTTCCGCGTCGAAGCGGGGGATAACCTTGAGGGCGTCGTCGTGCTCGATCTGGACTAGCTTGAGACGCTGGGCGATGGCGGGGAGCCTAGCCGTATCGTTCCAGTCATCCACGGCGGAGCGCCGGTCATTCCCGCCTCGCCGGCCGAACCGCCAGCCGTTTCGCCCCATGTGCGGTGCGCCATGTTGCGTCTGCCATGCACGGATGAAGAATCGGCGAGCAGCCTCGAGTGGGTCGGTAGAGTGCTCCATGGAGACGTGCGTCTCCTCGCGGCTGAAGGGCGTGAACTCGATCGCCCGCTTGAGTTCCTCCGTCCGCTCCCTGAGGACGCGGAAGAAGTTCACCACGTTCCCGTCCAGGTCGTTGAGGATCTCGGACGAAGAGGGATCCTTCCGGAGCAGGACCGATCCCGCGCCGCCGAACGGCTCGACGTACGCATGGTGGTCCGGGAAGTGGCTGATGATCCACGGGGCGATGCGCCACTTGCCGCCGTAGTACCGAAGGGCGGGGCGAGTTATCGTCATCCCCGCCCCCCATAAATGGGGGCCCAGCCACGCCGATTTTCTGTGACTGGGCCCCCAAAGGAGCCAGGCCACCGCTTCGAGGGTGCTACCCTTTCAAAGGCGGCCTGGCCCTGGAGAGAGGGGGAAACAGACTTTTCTTCTGTGACCAATTCTGTCATATCAGGATTCCGAGCGCAAGGATGGTTGCACCTGCTGCAGCGACGGCCACGTAGAGCCGAAACTCCACCCGGGGATCGTCGCCGTAGAGCGGCGGCCGCTCACCAAGTTGGGAGAGCGTGGACCAGGACCACATTTCCCAGAGGATCTTTCCGAGCCCCAGGATGAGGGCGAAGGATCCCAGGAAGATCAGACCCACCTTGTAGGGGATCATGCGAAGAGTTCCCCTGCGATCGGCCCACTCGCCGCTGGCGCTGGGCCGGCGGGCGCGGTGCGGCGAGTAAAGGCGAGATGGCCGGCGCCCCGGCCCACCTCCGTGAGTTCGTACCGGTAGACCCTGTTCCCGCGGCGGGACTCCCGGCGGGAGGCCTCCATCCCGACCGTCCGGATGAAGTTCATGGAGACCATCAGCCGGAAGGCCATGCCCACGTCGTTCTGGCCGACGATGTTCTCGAGGCTGAGGCCCGCGGCCGTGATTTCCTCCCGCACGTCGTCGGCCGTGAACGTCCCGCGCTCGAGCCCCGTCCATAGGACGGAGTGGGTGAGCAGCTCCGCGTGCTGGACGCGGCCGAGCTTGGCGTCGAGGTAGGCCTTGAGCGTGGAGAATTTCATGGGGCTCCTCTCCTGAACGGCCGGCCGCCCGGGGTTCGCCATGGCGTCCATCGCCTTACTCCGGATGGCGCCGGTTTCCCAGAGGACTCGCTGGACATCCGGGCTGTACGTCACGCCGTGCCTGTCGGCAGCTTCGAGGATGAATCGGGCCACCTGGGGCGTGAGCCGATGCGATTCCATAAGCCGGCGGCAATCCTCTTCGGTGAAGGCGTTTTTCACTGAGCACCCGCCTTGGGCTGCATGCAGTCGGGGCAGCCCTTCCACGCGGTGATTCCCCCGGGCGGAGTGTTGGCGTGGTCCACGACGCGCCTCTCCCCGTGGCACGTGGTGCACCTGGGCCGCGGCGGCGCCTGCACGACCTGGAACGGTGGGGGAAGGAGTGAAATCCGCTTGTCGTTGATCTGGAGGACGTCCCACCCGTTCACGGCCTTGTCGGAGAGGACCGACTTGACCGGATCGAACCCGGCGCGGAGGGCCCACGCCCGTACGTACCGCAGGATGGTCTTTTCCTCGTTCGGGATCCCGCGGAGCATGGCGAGGTGCATGAGCTGGGCTTCCTGCTGCTCGCCGAGACCCTCCCCCCCGCCCCCCCCTCCGACCGAAGCCAAAGAGGGGGGAGCATTAATCGACGTTGCAACGTCGTTGCCCGTCCCCGGTTTCTTTTCACCGGGGGCGTACGTGACGCACGGACAGAGCGTCGTGGGAGGAGTTGGCCAACGCCGACTCCTCCACTTGAGGCCCTTCAGAGAGTTCCAACGTTCATGTTTATGGAATACGAGGCATGCGAGTCCGTCCACGTCATAGAAGTGGAGGAGGCCAACCTGAGCCAGCCGGTTCAGGGCTTCCTCGACTTGCTTGAGGCGGAGCGCGAACATGGGCAATGCCTGGCTCCGAACGAAGGCAGGAACTCTGCTATAGCGTCCGTAGGCGTCCGTTTGGGGTAGGACCCACGCCCAGACGAAACTGGCGAAGGGACCGGCAGTGGCGTGTCGATCGCTTGCGCTCAGGTTGGTGTGTAGGTCCTTCTTCACTGACTCTCTCCAGGTTCCTCTCTGAATTCCCCTCTCAACTGCTCGCACCCAGGGCCAAGTTTCAATTGAGGGCCGCGCCCAGCGCCCTAGCTGGAATCAGCGCGGCCCTCACCATCTGTGGTCGGTTTGGATAGTCCGGACTTCTCGCGGAACTCCCGATCACACTTCGGGCAGATTTCGTGCGTGTACGGCTCGACGCCGGGGACGAGAACCGTCTTGCACCAGCCGCAGGCCTTGCCGTTGGGTTGGATCGGAGCGGGTCCGGCCGGCGCATTCACGCGATCACCCAGAGCGGAACGAGGAGGATGATCGGGACGAAGGCCTTGACGAACTCACCCGCGGCCGGGGACAGGAAACGCCACTTCGCCGTCGCGTCGGCGTGTTCCAGGCTGGACCGGTCGAAGATCTCCGGGCAGCCTTCCGAGTGGAAGCCCCAACGCCGGCACTCTGGGCATTGCTCGGAGTGGCCGACGCCGCACTTGGAGCATGTCAGATCTTCCAAGAGCGGCGAGCCGTCATCCTCGCAATGGGTGGGATATGCGGGCCCTCTCTCCTCAGAAGATTTCGACGGGTCGGATGCGACCAGCGGTATCCCGCGAGGGGATAACACGGACCCGTCGACGTGGGGGAAATTTTGGGTTTGCCCCCTCTCCGGTCCCTGAACGCCAGACATCTCCACCTCCCCTATGGGAGGTTCCGGCATCCCTCAGTCCCGGTGACGGGCCCCTAAAATACACAGGGCGCCCATATCCGGTGTGAGGCTACTGCGACCCGGCCGAAACCTTCCCCGTCGAAAAGCCAGAAACGACCAACCGAGAGCCAGCGGGCCCATAGACGTGCATTGAGCCATGAACGCATAGACCGCGACCGGCTCTCGGTTCGACGCTTGCGACTTCCTCTCTCGCGCTCATGGCTCGCGTGGACTGTACACCAGACTCGAGTTTTGTCAAGAGTGCAAATCATTTTTTTCAGAAAAAAGGTAAAAAAAGAACCCAACTTTCTACGGTTCTCAAACGTCTGAAATACTGCGACCGGGGTATCCCGCGAGGGGATAGGGGCTGCGATTGGACATCATGAGCCTCGCGGGGTGCGGGGAGGGAGGGCGCGGAGTACGCACCCGCCGCCAGGCGGAGATGGGTGATTGGCCACACTCCGTCCTCAGGGTGCCCTTGGGCTGTGCGAGTCTTGGATACTCCACCTCGAAGCCGAGAACTACAAGCCAAAGTCCAGGAAGAACTACCGTGCCGCCGTCGAATCCTATATTGCGTTTCTGGCATCCAAGAGATGCGCGTATGATCGTGTGACGTACGAGATCCTCGACGAGTGGCTCATCCATCTCGTTAAGGTCCAGAAGCTCGTAGCCCGCAGCGCCAACGTCCATATCTCAGCGGTCAGGAGCTGGTACAAGTGGCTGAAGCGCCGGGGCTACGTCTACGAGCTTCTCCTCGCAGAAACGAAGATGCTGAAGGCTCCGAGGCTTCTCCCGAAGCCATTCACCGAGGACGAGATCGAGAAGTTCCTCGCCGCCGCGGTGAAGCCCCTCGACCGGGCGCTCATCGAGGTCTTCTATGCCTCGGGCGGTCGGATCAGTGAACTGCACGGCATGAACCTGGAGGATCTCCACCTCGATCGGGGCGAAATCCTCTGCATGGGGAAGAACAGCCGGGAGCGGATCCTCCTCCTGGGCCCGCCGGCCGTCGACGCGGTTCGCGCCTGGCTCGATTTCCGCCGGCGCCGCGGGGATGACATGTCCCCCGGCCGCCCACTCTGGATCGGGAAGAAGCGCGGGCGCCTCGACCTGAAAACGATCCGGAAGCATGTTCGCCAGGTGGCCGAGGCGGCGGGGATCACGGGGCGCATCCACCCGCACCGGTTTCGTCACGCGGCCGCCACGCACATGCTCAACCACGGTGCGGATCTCCGGGCCGTGCAGGAAATGCTCGGGCACGCCAACATTGCATCCACCCAGATCTATACCCAGGTGGCCACAGATCGGCTCCGTGACTCCCACCGGCGAGCTCACCCACGGGGGTAGAGTGGATTTCCCAACGGCTCATTGGCTATGCATACTTCGCTTCATTTGAATGGATAAGGTGCCTTGACGGGGGCCCACACCTGGGATAGTCTTCGGGCGCCATCTGTGGAAGGATTTAAGGACGCTGCAGATGGGCTCTCCACCAACGAACCCCTGGAAGGACAAGCTCAAGCCGCCGGGCCCCACCGACCCCGACCCCGACCCCAAGGCCGAAGTGAGCGAAAACGCGGGGCAGCTCTGCGCCCTCATGGGGGTCATGCCGATGATCCAAACGGCGCAGGGGCGAATCCAGGACCTCCGGAGTCAGGCCCCCGAGGTGGTGAACGTTATCCCCTCGTGCGTTGGCCCGCGCTGCGTCTTCTACAACCAGGAAGAGGAGGACTGCTCTATCCGCCTCGGGATGGACGCGCTCCACAAGCTCGGGAAGAACCCGATGCTGGGGGGCTCGTAGACCATGGGAAGAAAGAAACCGCCCACCGACGCCACCGAGGACCCGGGCGCCAATCCAGACCTCAAGCGCCTCCTCGACACGCTCCAGCGGTCGGAGATCGGGGAGATTTTCACCACGATCCGCCGGCGCCTCCCGCGCCCCGGCGAACCGTGGAGCTGGTGGAAACGGAAGATCCCGCTCGACTCCGTGGACGATCTCTCGGAGTTCTGCTACGGCGCCGGCGGGGAACAATTCGAGTACCGCCTCGAGTTCCACGACCTGAACGGCAAGCCCGTCAAGGGTCCGGATGGGAAATTCATCAGCCACCGCATCGTCCCAGCCCTCGACTACTCCGCCGCAAGCCCGGACGCCCCGCGGCCCCCCGCGGCCGGCGCCGCGGTCGCGCCGCACGGCGACCCCACCATCGCGGCCCGCCGGCGCGAGCTCCAGCTCCGCAAGGAGGAGATGGAACTCGAACGGCAGGAGGCCGACCTCGAGCGCCAGCGCAAGCGCATCAACCGGATGCGGGACGGAGACTTTGAGGATGAGGATGACGACGGCATCGGCTACTACCCGCCGCATCCCTACAGCCCCTACTACCCTTCGCCCTTCATGCAGCCCCGGCAGGAAGGATCCGCCGAGCTCATAAAGGCCCTCGTCCCGGTGCTCGTGGCATTCATCCAGAAGCCGCATGAGAAGAGCGGGCTCGGGGACGCAACCCTTATCAAGCTCCTCCTGGACCGCGAGCAGAAAGGCCTCGAGCCGAAGGACATCCTGGGCATGATGTCCCCGCTTATCACTCAGATGGGGCAGCTCTCCGCCGAGCAGAACCGGGCCGCCATGACTGCCATGCACGAGGTGGACGCATCGATCCGCGAGCGGCTCCTCGACGCCATCATGTCCGACCCCAACAAATCCGAGGACGAAATCGAGAAGTGGAAGCGTTACCTCGGGTTCGGGACGGAAGCACTCCAAAAGCTCGCCCACGTGGCGCTCGGTCGACCGACGCTCTTCCCGAAGGAAAAGGACACCGTGGATGTGCCGGTTCTCAAGGGCGGGAAGAAGTCCGTGCCGGGTCTTCCGGCGCCGAAGGGACAGCCGGCCGGCAAAGCGCCGGCCGCCAATCCCGGGCCCAAGGAGCCCACGCCCGCCGAGCAGGCCAAGGAAGTTGTTCGGCAGCGTATCGAGGCCTTCCTCCTGGGCGCCGAACAGGAGGCACTTATCGGAAGCGACCCCGATCTTGTTGCGGAGAACCTGGAGGAGATGTATTGCTTCCTCCCACAGACGCTCCGCTTCAAGCTCGGCAAACTCGACGTGGGGGACACGTTCGCCGCGCTCCGCGACTACTGCCCCGAGATCGTGGACCGCATCCTCGAGGCCGTGGGGAAGGACGAGACCGGCGAGCAGCGGAAGTTCTTTGAGGCCTTCTGGGACTTCATCAAGAACCCGCCCGAGGAGGAGGGCGAGGAGGAAGAAGAGGAAGAGGAGGAAGAGGGTGGCGAGGACGAGCCGGGCGAGGACGGGCCTGAGCCGGCGCCCACCGAGGATCCGCCGCCAGAGGACGCACCGTCCAAGAGACAGCCGAAGGCGAGTGCATCCCCCGAAGGAACTTAGGGATGGCGGCGGCCGCCAGGCGCTCCGCGCTGCGGGGATCCCGTACCCGGGATGGGTGGATCACACGTCCATCAGTTGCCGGGGATGCGGCCGGCACCTTTTGTCCTACGTACGCGGGGAGGGATTGAAGATCGGCCATGCCGCGGTCAAGTGCACGTGCGGCGAGATTTCCACATTCGCCCCCTGACCCCATGTTTGACCAAGATGCGATGAAGCGGCTCCTGGAGGAGCTCGGCCGCCTGAACGGCAACCTGGAGACGATGCACCAGGACGCCGGCGAGCTCCGCACGCTCAATGAAAACATTCGGCTCCTCATGTCCCGCATGAAAGACGTGAGCGAAAAATTCCGCGGGATGGGGGCCCTCGTGAAGCAGATCGCCCTCCTCAACCAGATCATGCTCTCGACCAGGAAGGCCGCCGGGACGAGCGGGATGATCCAAAGCATCATCAGCGGCATCGTCCGGATGGCGGGCACGGGAAAGTAGGTTTGCTCGATCGGCCATTTGAGGGTAGACTTCCAGGTAGCCGGCGGGTTTAGTACCGCAGGCCGGTCAATTCCGCGTCCCTCAGTGGCGCATGGCTCCCTGGAGCTGCTACGTGCGCCACGAAATCGTTGATCTCGCCGAGGGCTGGACGGGCACCGACCAGACGGTGGATTGGGTCCACAAGCTCGTGCAGGAGTCCCTCCTCGATCCCGTCGTGGTCACGGAGGCCCGCGGCATCATCCGGTTCGTCCCGGAACGCGACAAGGACGCCGAGATCGCGGCCGTGTCGCAGTACGTTCGAACCAAGATCCGGTACACCTCGGAATCGGTCGAAACGCTCTCCACCCCCCGCTACATGGTGGACGAGATTCGGAAGCACGGCCGCGCCACCGGCGATTGCGATGAGGCTGTGATTCTGTGGCTCGCCCTCCTCCGCGTCCTTGGCCACAAGGTCCGGGTGAAGGTCATCAGCCAGCGGGCCGACCGGCGGGCGAGCCACATCTTCGGTCAAGTTCTTAGCCCTACCCGCGGATGGCTCACGGACGACACGATCGTGAAGCGCAAACCCCTCGGGTGGTGCGCCCCGGCACGGAGCATCACCCAGGAGAAGACGTACCAGATGAGCGGAACGAACGAAATCGGAGGCTGCAACATGAAGTGCTGTCAGATCGGTCGCACGCGTTGCGTGACGGCGGATTCCCTCACGCCGCGGCGCACGAGGCTCGTGAGCCGGGACCTGGCGCCCAAGACCTACCAGCTCAAGACCCAGGGCGCCCTTTGGGTGGACAAGGACGGCGAGCTCAAAGGCGTGGGCATCATCCCGGCCCTCACCGCCGCGGCCGCCGCCGCCAAGCCGCTCGCCAAGCTCCTCAAGAAGAAGAAAAAGAAGAAGTCCAAGGTCGCACCGCCTCCTCCTCCGCCGGCCCAGAGTTCGGGCGGCGGGGGCGCGGCCGCGATGTTGCTGCCGCTCGGCCTCATGTTGCTCTTGCGGTAGTTTTCTCCACGTTACCCTCTTCAAGGAGTTCCCGTCATGCCGTTCATGACCGCAGAGGAAGCTGGGATGGGCGAACTGGGGAAGAAGAAAAAGGGCTTCCTCAAGAAGCGCCTGGCCCGCAAGGCGAAGTTCGCCAAGAAGGCCTTCAAGGTTTTCAAGAAGGTCACGCCGCAAGGCATGGTCCTCGATAAGCTCCTGAAGATGCGCCGGAAGAAGAAGCACAAGGGCGGCGGAGGAGGCGAGGAGGAGTACGTCGAAGAGACGGCCGCCCAGGACGGAAGCGACATGCCCTCCGAGATGCCTGCCGCCGATCCCACCCCCACCGTGGTGGCGCCGAGCTACTCCGTGCCGCCTCCCGCACAGGGGATGCCGTACGAAATGCCCGGCGCGGCGCCCGAGGTGCCCGCCGAACTCCCGCCCGAGGAACCTTACGACGAGTCCACGGCCGGCGGCGGCCCCGTCGAGTACGTTCTGCCCTCCGAGGAGGAGCAGCGGGAAATGGGAATGGTCATCCCACGATACGCCAGTCGCGTCCAGCCCGTGGGATTCCGGAGCGGGAAGACCTGGGCGAGCGCAGTCCGGACCACGAGCGACCCGTTCGCGGATCCGCCCGGCCGGCGCCGTCGACGGAGGGCCCGCCGCCCTTTTGATCGTGCCCAGCGTTCCGCGGAGCTTCAGGGGATTCTCCCGGAATCGCTGGGCAGCAATGTGGGAATGGCCGCGGGTGGGCTGATCTTAGCAAACGTCGCCGACATGCTTCCCAGGAGCCTCCGCGGGCTTGCAAAGCTCGTTGGTTACTCCCTCAGCGCGTTCGGGGCGATCGGTGTAATACGGAGCTTTAGCGAGGATCCAGCACAGCAAACGAAGGTGGAAAGTCTGCCGGCAGGTCAGAGGGACGACGACACGATTTACTTGAGAGGTTCGATCAACAAACCGGCCGAAGGAGAAACGGTAGATCTCAGCAGCATCATCACGTTGAAGAAACGAACGTACCCCATTTCATTCGTTGTCACCAATGCCGGCAACAAGCCGTTAACTGTACACCTTACGTTCCTGGTACGAGAGACTCCGATGGTATTCGGGGACACCAGAACAACGACCACGACCTACACCGAACTCCTCGACCCGGGGGAGAGCAAAGTCATTTCCGGGGAGCAACCGGTATCCAGCTTTGCAAGCATGAGTAGCTATGCGGTCGCCTCACTCATTGCCAAAACCGGCTCGGGCAGGCAAAGCACCCTGGCCACAGTAAGGTTTACGATCTAGGGACTAACTTCATTTGGTTGGCTTGGTGAAGTCGATGGTGATGCGCGTGCCTTTCTTGTCCAGCTCACGCATCATGTCGCCTACGAAGCTGAGGCCAAGCCAAACAAGGATGCAGACCAGCACGAACTGGCAGAACCATCTAAAGGCGCGACGTCCCGGCAGATTGCCGGGCATCGCCCCACACGACGGGCAAGATTCGGCGGATGAGGATACCTTGGAATTGCACTCCGGGCACTCCATCAACATGAATTCCTCCCATTCGCAACACAGGAATTTTAACGCTCAAGTACCCGTATGAGACGGAATCGTTCAGAAAATCCGGTCCTCCTGCCTACGGTTCTAGCAGAGCAGGCTCAACTGTCGACCGCCCAGCGGCTCGCCGGTCAGGAACTTCGCCGAGTGGCCCGGATGGGCGTGGAAGGCGCCGCCCGTGAGATCGCCCGGCGCACGCACGCCGAGCACCGGGAGGCCATGAGCCCCGAGCGTGGCATCATCCTGGAGGTGCAGGCCCGCGGCGGCGTGCGACGGCCGCAAGGCATGTCCGCGGAGGAGTGGCGGAACCGCCTACCTCGGGCCCTCCACCACCGTAAGCGGATCGGACCGGGCGTGGCTGTGGACGAGCTCGCTCAGGAGTTCGCCGACCGGTACATGATCGCCGACGCCTACGGGGACACTCTTCTCGATTTCCTCGCCAGGACCTACGCCGCGGCCGCAGCGCGGGCCCCCGTGCCCGGCGCCAAGGACCTCCGCCGCGAGGCGCGGAAACTCGTGGATGATCGCGCCAAGAGGACGGCCGCCGAGCTCGCCCGCACGGCGCGGCGCCAGGCGGAACTGTCGTGCTCATCTCTTCTTCCTAATCCAGGAGGCTCCATGCGATTCAAGAAGGGATCCCCCGAGGCCAGGGCGCACATGGCGAAGCTCCGGGCCATGGCCGGCCGCGGCCGTTCTCGCAACGCCCCGCGTACCGGAACCATCGAGGCCCTCCGGAACATGGCGGCAGCGAAGGGGCTTTCGATCGACACGTGGAGCCCCGGGGACGGCGTGACGCGCTACAGGTTCTTCCCCTTCCCGAACGGCGACTACTACGCGCACTCTCACAAGGCGGTCGGGACGGTGAAGGGGCTCAAGGCCGCCTTCAAGTTCGTGGAGCGGTACGGCCCGGCGGCCAACCCGCCAATGCTCGTCCTGGGCAACCCGGCCTCGGGCCCAGCCGATGAGCATGCGGCCACGGAGCTCGATCTCTTCATTTCGAACGACGCGGACCTCTACCGCCAGCAGTACCAGCCGATTATTGCCAACCTTATGCGGAAGCGGGCGGCCGGGAAGTACGACCGCGAAAAGGCGGTCAAGCTCTTCATGTACCTCATGGAGAGCGGGGCCAAGAAGTACATCGCCGAGTTCGGAAGCCAGGGCGATCCCATCGACACCGTTTTCAACAAGAACACCCGCGAGCTCGTCGCCCGATGGTTCCGCGACCGCTTCGAACAAGAGGCCGAACTCGGGAACTACGACCAGTACATCCCGAAGAAGTACCGGAAGAACCCATCACGGAGCCAGCGGACGCGTCTGCCGCGCCGCCCGATCCGTGGCCCGCTCTTCGGAGGCCTCCAGGTCAAGCGGGCAAACGTGACCTTGGAGCCCCGCCAGCCGAATCCGCCGAGGCGCAGGGACGCCGCCTTTGGACGGAAGCTCATGCGGCTTTTCCCGGGAATGCCGGCCCAGATGGCGCACGATCCCGCATTCCAAGCTGAGGTGAGGGCGTATCGGCGCCGGCATGGTTCATGGCCCGGAGAAGTGCGCCGGGTCAAGGTTCCCAAAGGCTACCCGCGGTACATGTCGGCCTGGGGTGAGTCGCCGGCCGCGCTCTACGACGCGCCGAGCCATTCGAACAAGGGACGGCGCATCCACCATTTCGGTGAGGGGCGGCGCGGGCGCGGGAAGCGTCCGTACCTCGTTTCGAGCGCAGAGCGCGGGCCCAAATTCCTGGCCTACGTCGGCGGCAATTTCAAGGCCGGCGGGAACTGGATCCGGCACTAGGTTTATCTTCCAGATTTCGGCGAGAGAAATACTGAGTTGACGAAATAGGTCACGTAGTACATAGTTCCAGTGAACTTGAGTGCGCGAGCACTCGCTGGAAAGCCCGACGCGGAGATATGTGCCGCGAAGGGATTGAAAGCGGCCATCTGTGGCCTGGCGTCGTATGCAGGGAGCCCACAGATGGCCACCGCATTCCTCCTCAACCCCCCCCGGCGGAAGCGCCGGAAGTCGCGTCGGTCGGGCAGCCGCCGGCGCCGTCACGCCGTGAAGTCCCATCGCCGTCGTCGTCGTCGGAACCCGTCGACGATCGCCTACGGCATCAACCCCAAGCGCAAGCGCCGCTCCAGCGCCCGGCGCTCCCGCCGCCGGTCCCGGCGTCGGAACCCCGCCGTGGCGTACGGCATCAACCCGCGGCGGCGCCGCTCGCATCGCCGGCGCGGCAGCCGGCGCCGGAACCCCGGCCTGGGCTCCATCATGAGCCCCAGCACGCCCACGGTCTTCCCCGCCCTGCGGCTCCCGCTCCCCGGCATCATCGGGAAGTTCGCCAACGGCGCGGTGCAGGCCGGCCTGGGCGGCGCGATCGTCTTCGGCGGCTACGTCGGCTCCGGGATGGTCGTGACCAAGATCGAGGAGACCATGGGGGCCACGCTCGCCGGCAAGTGGCGGCGGCCGGTCCTCTTCGGCGTCGTGGCCGTGGCCATGGGCGCCCTGGCGGCCTTCGCGGCCAAGAAGCTCAAGGGCAACCCCACCACCTGGGCCATCCTGGGCGCGGCGGGGCCGGGCCTGCGGGCCTTCGGCGGCGCGGTGGCCAATCTCATGCAGGCCCCGGCCGATCCGTCGAGCCCGATGGCCAAGGTCCGCAACGCCGCGGTCCAGCTCGCCGATTTCGTCCAGCTCTCCGACGACGAGGAGATGGCCGAGGAGGTGAGTGAGGCCGGTGTCGGCGACGAGATGGGCGATTTCGTCCAGCTCTCCGACGATGAAGAGGGCGACGAGCTCGGCGACGACCTGGTGGAAGCCGGGCTCGAGGGCGAGGAGGAGGACGACGGGTCCATCTAGCCCTCAGGTCCCAGGTTCAAGGCAAGGAGTCTGAGTCGGAACTATGCGCCTACCGCGGCCCGCGCTTTAAGAGGCCGCAACGTGTCGTGAAGCAAGAGAGGTAACCATGTCCCAGAAGCGCCGCACGTCGCCCTTCGATCCCGCGAAGAAGGCGTACCTGGAGCCGATCGAGCAGCCGCTCTACAGCTCCAACAGCCTGACCGCCGCCACTCCCGAGCAGCGGCTGGCCTTCTTCCCCGTCCCCGCGGCCGCCCAGGGCAACAAGGTCCTGGCGAACATCAACGACAACAAGCTCGCCAACCCGAAGCTGTTCGTCGTCCGCGGGTGGCGCCTGCACATCGCGCAGGCCGTGACCCTGCTGGCCACGAACACCGACCAGGTGGGCGGGCTCCTGACGATCCTGGAGTCCTACTACTTCAGGTTCTACGTCGGGACGAAGGACTACCTCAACCTTCCCATGTTCGCCGTGCCGAGCGGCATGGGTGCCCACATCTTCGCCGCGGGCGCCGGCGCCGAAGCCACCGACGAGTTCGTGACTTCGGGCCTGAACGGTCAGCCTCACATCGAGAACCACCGGAAGCTCAGGCGGAACCAGATCACGATTCCGCCGCAGCAGGAGTTCGAGGCCGACCTCAACCTCACGAGCGCGGGCCTGGCGTCCTTCACGGGCGCCAACCGCCGCGTGTGGTGCTTCCTCGAGGGCACGCTGGGCCGCGAGGTTCAGTAACCCGAGGGGTCCCGGCCTGAAACGCCGAGACCAGTACGCAGGATGATCGGGAGTAGGGGCGGGCCCGTGTGGGCCCGCCCCGAACCCCTTGAAGGGGGTCATGAGTGGCCCCAATGAGTCGGAGGTCTTCCGTGTCCTCCAAGTTGAAGAAGCAGCAGCGCACGTTCGTTCAGGGCGATTCGGTCAAGATCGCCAAGAAGTCCCACGTCATCGACCGCGAGCGCGAGCATGAGAACCTCCCCGAGCATGCCCGCGTCCCGATCGAGGACGACGTGACCGGGATCGAGGGAAAGATCGCGGGCACCCCTTACGAGAGCCCGGCCAAGGGCGGCGAGGTTTGCGTCCCCATCGAACTGTCCTCGGGCGCAGTCCTCGCGGTCCCGGAGAGCCGCCTCGAGCGGGTGGGCCAGAGCAAGCCGGCCAAGGCCGGATACTCCAGCGCCTTCGCCGCCGGGTGGGATGCGGCCATGGCCAGGGCCGAGGCCGAGCGGAAGAAGAAGAATTCGAGGAGAAAGAGGTAGAGAGCCATGAAGCGCCCCATCGAACAGAGCGAATTCATCAGCGGCATGGACCGCCTGGGCCACAAGATCGTCGGCGGGCTGGCGCGGATCTTCGGCGCCCTCTCGGGAAAGGGCGAGGAGCCGTACCAGTACGGCATCGTTTCCGGCGACGGGAACGGGTTCGTCACGATCGGGGGCGCCGTGGGCGACGTGGAAACGGCCACCATCCAGATCAGCCAGGAGGCCGACTTCATCGCCTCGAGGCTCGTCTACATCGGCGTGACGGCCGCCGGCGTCATCATGCCGCCCCAGACCGCCACGGGCCCCTCGGTCACGTGCCTCATCACGGACGGGGCGACCGACCGCCAGCTCTCCAACGTCCAGCTCCACCTCGACACGATGGGCGGGACGGGTTCCCGCTCCGTGCCGTGGGTGAAGAACCGGCTCTTCCGCCGGAACTCCACCATCAATTTCGCATTCACCAACCGCCAGGCCGTGGCCACGACGCTCTGGCTCACGCTCTGGGGGTACAAGATCTACGACCAGAACGCCCTCGATCTCGTGCGCCGGCGGTAGGCCGCCCCGCGCCTTTCGAAGGCGGAGGTATCGGACTATGGCGAAGCAGGACAGCGAGCTCGACCGCGTTCTGTCGGACATCTTCGGGGATCCACCCCCGGGCGCAGGCCTGGGCGAGGTGGACATCTCCCAGGAGGGGAACTACCCGGAGATCGCCTACCCTGGCGGGCCCCAGACCCAGCAACGCGGACTCGCCGGCCGGCGGGCCGCCTCCGAGCTCTTCACCGGGATTGACCGGAAGAAGTGCCCGCCGTGGATGACGGAGGAGTGCCTCGACGTCCTCTCCAGGATGTTCGAGACCACCTTCCGGAACTTCCAGCTCCACGTGCGTCTCCCGAGCCATATCCAGCCGCCGCTCCGGGCGCGGACGATCGATGTCTTTCCTTCAGCCGTCGTCAATCTCCCGGCCGGCGGGTACGACGCCGGCGCGTGGGTGAACGTCACTACTTTCCAGGTTCCCTTGAGCAACCGCGGTGTCATCACGGGGCTCGGACAGACCGCCGAAAGCGTGGTGGCCTGGAGTAACATCGCTTGGCGGATCACCGTCGACGGCGTGCCGTACCAGCCCTACAACGATTTCCGCATCCAGATCGGCGAGCTGCTCCACCCCACGACGATCGGCCCCATCAACCTCAGGGCCAGGCAGACCGTGACGCTCCAGGCCGCGAGCCTCGCGGCGGGTACGGCATACAACGTGCTCGGCCGGCTCTACGGGTGGCACTACGAGACCCGCGCCGAGCAGGGGGACAACGTGAGAAGCTCTCTCGTGGACTAGGTGTAACGAATGGCAGCGCAGTGTGGACAGTACGCGGATCCGCGTCAAGTCTATGACGCAGATCAGGACCTCGCGGCGGATGTAGTGCAGCTCACGGGCGTCAACCGCCTGCGGGTTGAAGCTCTCCTCTCGGGGTCCGGTGGCGGCACGGTGGCGAGCCGGGACGCCGACGCAGATGACGATTTCAATTTCTCCCTGGTCGGGTTCCTCACGAACTCCCGCCTCGGTGTCTGGAGTCTGTCGGGCGGGAACTGGGCCAGGTGGTTCGCCGACGTCCCCAACAGCGCCGCGGGCCGGTCCGTGCTGGGGCTCACCTCCGCATTCGTCCATGCCATCGCCACGGGGCGCGACACGTCCCCCGGCGCCGGCTCGGAGGTCCTCCGCCTCACCGAGACGCGTGCACTTTCCGGATTCAACGCCGGCGCCACCTCGCTCATCGGTCATCTCGTGGCCGCGCACACCATGGGCTTGGACGTGTCGGCTGGCACTCTTTCCCAGATCCACAGCGAGCAGGCGTCTGCCATCGGCGGGCAGACCGCGGCGAACGTGAACGCGCTTTTCGTGGCGGCGCTTCTGGCCGGCGTCGACACGACGGGCGCGGCAACCACGCGGGCCGTCGAAGTGCGCGATGCGGGCGCCGACGGAGATTATGCCTCTGCTTTGATTGGCCTCACGGCGAACGTCCGTCTGTCCGCATTCGGGTCTAGCACCGGAGATTATGTCCGTTTGCTGGCCAGAACGGTCAACGGCGCGATCGACGAAACGGCGGAACGATTCCTTGCCGTGCGGGCCGCGATCACCGGGATTGATAACGGGGCGGTGGCTGGATCGAGAAATGTGCCGGTGGAGGCTCGCGCCCAGTCAGGTTGGGATTCATCCGCAGACAGCCTTATTACCCTCGGAACCTCAAGTACGCTTCTTGCGGTAGCTGGCGCTACGGGCACTATTCGTAGATTGTTCGGGGATACACCTGCTGTCATCTCCGGAACTGTAGCCACCGCGGTGCGTGGGCTCTATGTAAATTCTGTCGTTGCGGGCCTGGACAACACGGGAGCGGCGGTACTACGTGCGGTCGAGGCCAGAAACTTCGATGTAGCCGGTGACGTTGCATCGACTCTCATTGGTCTCCTTGTAAACTCACGAACCGCTGCACTCAGAACTACGACAGGCGAGTGGGCTGGCGTCAACTGTGACACACCAGGATCTAGAACCGGAGACTCCGACACTTCTTTTGTGTCCATTGACGCAAACGCGTATCTCTTCGGCACCGATACGACCGGCGCCGCTGTAGTGCGGGCGATTGAAGCGCGGAACTTTGACGCGGCTGCGGACATTGACGCGGCCCTCGTCGGGTTACTTGTCAATTCCCGTACGGGGATCTTTGACGCCACCAACCTTGTCTTCCGCCGGCTGGACGCTGATCTCCTGGTGAACGTGCCGGGGTCCTCGAACGCATCCAAGGCCGGCGCCTACGTCCATGCCATGCTGACCGGCGTGGATACCACAGGCGCGACGGTTCTCAGGCAGGTCGAAGCCCGTGGAGGTGGACTCAATGCGAACTTCGCTTCGGCACTGATCGGCGCCACCGTCAATAATCGAAACGCGCTCTACGTGCATTCCACGTACGGCGGGTCCGGGGACTGGCTCATCGAGGAAGGCTTCCCGGACGTGAGCACGGGTATTGCTGGGGCGATTTCGGCCGATCTTCGGAAGGTTGGCTACCTCCGCGCCAGGGCCGGCCGGCAGTTTCGCGTGACGGACGCGGGCGCCGGTGTCGCCATCACCAACGGCTTCACGGCGACGGCGCCCACCTTCCTCCTCCAGGCGGGTGCGACGAACGATCTTATCATCTCCAAGTTCCGGATTTGGCTCGCTACGGCTGGCACGGCGCCCATCCGGGTCCGCGCCATCCTGGATCCGGATAGCCGGTACTCCTCGGGCGGTACGTCGCGCACGCCGGCCAACACGAACGGCGCAAGCGTCACGACGTCCACCGCCGCCCAGGTCCGCGACGGGGCGATCACGGCGACCGCGGCCGACGCGGACGAGCGCGAGGTGTTCTCGGGCATGCTCGTGAACAGTGCGGGCGAGGAAATCGACCTCACTGAGGAGGACTGCATCATCATTCCCGCGAACGGTACGCTGCTCATCTACGTCTACGGCGGCGCCGCCGCCGGGACGTTTGACTACACCATGGAGTTCGAGGAGGCCAACGTCCAGTAGGGATGACCTATGGCGAAAATCGAGATCCTTGGCACGATGCGATGCCCGGTGGGCGCCCTGGTCTACCGCTCCAAGGGCAAGACGCTCAAGATCGAGGACGAGCAGAAGGATCCGGAGACGGGAAGGGTCCTTTCCCGGCGGTGCGGGAAATCCGCCAAGGTGTCGAAGCATGCGACTCTAAAGAAGACCCTCGTGGCGTATTGTCCGACCCACGAGGCGGTGGACTGCGATGAAGGAATCTGGATGTCCCAAGTGAAACGGGACTAATTGGAAAAGGAGGACGTTGTGGCCACGAAAGTGCCTCAGAGCCAGGAAGTCATGGCGAAGGCCCCCAAAGGATTCCGGCCCCTCACGGACGAGGAAACCAAGGAGTTCAGGGACCAGGCGTCCCAGGCGGCCATCATCCAGGCCAACATCAACCAGCACCAAGCCGAGGTGAACCGGTTCGAAGCGGAGCTGGAGCTCGCCCAGACCCGGCTCGCCCTGGCGAAGAGGGCCTTGAAGGACCTCTCGCCTAAGCTCGTGGACCTCAACCGCCGGCTAGGCATCACGCGGGTCGAGGACGTGAAGGAAGTGAACGGGCAGATTTGGGTGCCCGAAGGGACGACCATAGCCCAGAAACCGGAGCCGAAGCTGGCCAAGTAGCCACCGGCTTCATCGAGAAATGAAGAGGTAGACCATGGCGAAGAAACTGAGCGCGGCGGAAGCCGCAAAGCTCGATGACCTCGAGCGTAAGTGTTCCGACGCCCAGTCCTCGCTCCGGGGAGCGGAGAAGAACATCGAAGGGTGCGACCAGTTCCTCGCGGAGGCCGAAGTCGCCCTTTCGCTCGAGGAAGTCTCGGATGCTTCGAAGGCCAACTGGAAGGCCCGGAAGGAGCATTGCGAGAAGGTCCAGCGCCCCCGCGAGGTGGAAGAGCGGGCCATCAAGGCGGCGCTCCTCGCCAAGGCGGAAAAGGATCTCAGCCAGGAAAAGGGAAAGCACGGCCCGACCTTGAAGAAGGTCGACGGCGAATGGGTGACGGAGTAGCCCGCCGATCCGGCCGGGAAGGGTAGAGGCGCGTGGACAAGTGCATGTGGGTGGCCGCAGGATACCCGGTGCTCCTGGCGGCCATCGGCGTGCTCTGGAGGGCCCTCCAGAGTTCGCAGGCGGCTCGCTTCCGGATGGCGGAAGAGCGGCAGCGGTCCTATGAGGAGCTCAAGAAGCTCCTCGTCAAGGGGTAGCGTGGAGGTTCTCATGATCGGACGGAAGATGGAAGAGCGGATACGGGAGAAGGAAACCGAGTGCCGCATGGAGCTCGCCCAGATCGTGCCCCTGGCATCCTCGTGCCACGTGTCCCGCGAAGATTTCGACCGCGTGCTCGCCCCCCCGGCCGACGCGCCGGCGCCGGCGGAGCCCAGGAGGAAGCGCGGGGCGTTCGGCCGGTTCTTCCACTTCCTGGGCCTGGCGGTCCTCGTCCTTGGCCTCAGCGCCCTCTTGGCCGCGGCGGGTTGCCAGGAGTTCCGGGAGACGCCCGTCCAGTTCTGCTACATCCACCCCAAATACGGGGAGGTGTGCGTCTCGATCGGGGGCAAGCGGTACAAGATCGATCGTCCGGACCTCTCACCAGAGCAGAAGACGGACGTAGAGAACTGGCTCAAGACCCAGCCATAGGGTTCCTTCGGGAGGAAGGATGTTCTGGTTTTTCGCGGGAGTGGCAAGCGCGTTCGCCCTCCTCTGGAGGACGTCGGCGCCCAAGGCATCCCCGAAGAGCGACGAGGAGCCCGAGGAATCCCGAGAGGAGGCGATGGCCGACGTGTCGCCGGCCCAGGACGCGGAAGACCTTTCTGGCCCCGGAGAGGATGGGGACGAGCCGGCGCCGGCCCGGCAGCCGTTGAACCCGTTTAAGCGGGCGGTCGAGGATAGGCGGCCGCCTGTCGGGTTCTCCGGGAGCTTCGATGACCTGGCGGATGCGGACGTTCCGGACCCCGAGGACCTGGACGGCCTCGAGGATATTGACCCTGAGGAAGAAAACGAAGGAGAAGGCTCATGAGCAAGGACAAAACCAAGTTCGAGACCAAGTATCCCGACGTGGACCTGAAGAAGGTCAAGGTGCTCGGAAAGCATCCCCTCTTCCCGCACCTGGCCGTCGTGGAACACCCGAAGCCCACGAAGGAAGAGAAGACGCTCCACGTCCCGCTCGGGGAGCTCGAGGCCGCCACCGGCAAGAGCGTGACGGCGATCGCCGACGTCAAGGTGGTCGGCCGCGGCAAGGACGGGAAGAAGCGGGAACTCACCTCGAGCGAGGTGAAGGCCATCATCCCCGAGCGGGCGAAGAAGGCGGCCGAGGCCAGGAAGGCGAAGGCCGCGGGCACGGTCGCGCTTCCGGCCCGGGAGAAGAGCGAGGAGGCCCCGGCCGGCGGGGAAGAGGAGTAATCCATCCACCGGGCGGGTCCGGACTGATCGAAGGAATCCGTAGGAGACTAGAGCCATGCCGTGGATGACGGAAGGCGAAACCCAGACGCCCCGCCGCAGGGCGTCCAACCCCGGCCGCCGGCGCGGTTGGGTGCGGGGCATGCCCCCCGGGCAGGCCAAGAAGGGCCTCAGGCGCGGCAGGAGCCACGACATCGAGCTGGGCAGCATCTTCACGTCCATCCTCCAGTCCGTGGGCCTGAAGAGCTCCCTCTCGCGGTACGAGTCCCGGGGAATGACGCTCGCCCAGATCTTCGCCAAGTTCGCCGGCGACCTCGACCGCTACGTGGCCCGGATCCGGCGCATCCCATCGGGGACGGCGCAGAAGCCCCTCCTCTCGAAGGCGGGTACCGCCGGCCGGCAGCGCGAGGAACTCCGCCCGGCCTTCGCCGCCGGCGCCTCCGTGGGGAAGCGCGACCGGGAGCGCCTCGAGGCGTTCGTCACCGGGATGCTCTCCCTCCGGGGGGACCTCCGGGCCGCGGAAAGGAAGTTCGGGCTCAGGAGCCCGAGCGAGGCCGAAGAGGAGATGCTCGACTTCGAGCTCGAGGACGAGACCCAGAAGAGCGGCGGCGGGTTCCCGTGGTGGCTCCTGGGGCTGGCCGCGTTCGCTCTGAAATAGTCCGGAGTCCCATCGCAGCTCGGGGCGGCCCTGGAGGATCCTCCCGCTAGGGCCGCCCCGTCCTTTTCCAGCCCGGGATCCGCGTGGCGCGGCTCTCCATGAAGTGCCGGATGACGACAGGCTCCTCGGGGTAGACGCCCCGCATCACCTCCTCGACCCAGCAATAGCCAGCCGGGAGCCTCTGGACCTGGATCGGCTTGCGTGCGGCCAGCCGGCTCCGGATGGCGCGGTCCAGGTTCTCTTGGTCCGTGGTCAGCGGCGACCACCTGTTTTCGTCCCGCCAAGCCCGGACGATCTCGCCCGAGATCCAGTTGTTCCTGAGGTAGATGGTACCGTTGAAGAGCCGCCACTCGTCCACGCCCGGGGTCTTGCCTGGGCACGGCCCGTGGTAGTACACGCCGACGTCGGCGAGGATGCTCTCGAAGAGGGTGGGCTTGGCCTCTACCACGGCGTCGACGTCCAGGTAGACGAGCGGCTCCCCGCGGTGCTCCCGGAGCTTGCGATCGAGGAACTCGGCCTTGAAGTGGGTGTTGGCCTGCCACGAGCCGAGATCCGCCACGCGCTCCACGTCGTACTGGAGGCCCCAGCGGGCGAGAGACGCAACGCAGGCCGGGAGGTACTCCTCGTAGCGGCCAGGCGTGTAGTAGGCCACGAAGATCACAACTCGTCCATGAACTTCCGGTTGAGGGCGCTCTTGAGGTCCTGGAGGTGGCCGGGGATGCTTCGCAGCGCGGCAGCGAGATCCCGGGCGCCCCCCTTGTTCTCCAACTCCTTTTCGACGGCCACGGCGATTGAGACGAGCTTCCGGTTCAGGTCCCGACTCTCCTTGATGGCCGCCCGCGACTCGCGGATGAAAGGCCAGGTTACGAGGATGGTGAAGAGGACTCCGCCGACGAACGCCAGGATGCCCACGGCCGCCCAGGTCCATTGAAGGGCCAGGGGGATGGAACTCGCGTGATTCATGGCCTTTTCCCCTCGTTTACCCCCGGTTCCCGAATCAAACGAAGCCCCCGCGGAGGCCTGCATTCGGGCGCGTGGACGCCGCGGGCCTTGCAGCCGGTGCACTCGTACCCGAACGGGATGCCGGGATCCTCGCCGGGCCCCGGCGCCGCGGCGAGCGCCGCGAAGGCGAGGACCTCCCTGACTTTGTCGCCGGGGGGCGTCACTTCGGCACCCGAAGCGCGTTCGCCGGCTGGCCGCCGCCCTTGTTTCCGGAGATCTCGCCCTCGAAGATGAGGAACGTGTAGCCGGCGAGCTGGCTCTTCTTGAGCTGGATCCCCACCATCCCGTTGGTGGCGTCGTAGACGTGGATTACCTCCGTCCATTTCGCCTCTCCGTCCGGGTCGATGACAAGCATCTTCCCCCGGTCGGATACCCGGAACCGTGCCTGCGCCATGTCGATCGACCTCCTACCGGGGCCCCGGGCGGGCCCGCCGATCGGCAAGGCTCCGTCCCATGTTCGCCCCGGGCTTGTACCGCCGCCCCCACTTGGTGACGGCCCACCGCGTGACCCGCCGGCCATCGCCCGGGAGTGTCTTGCCCTCCCGCGAAACGTACCCCCAGCGGAAGAGCTTGGTCAGCCAGGCCGCCGCCAGGTCCGTGGAGGCCCCCAGGACCTCCGCCAACGTGTAGCAGGTCAGATCCCCTCTCTTAGCGGCCTTCCGAGCCGCTTCCAGGGCCAGAAACCACGCCGGAAACGCCGTTTTAACACCCATAATCCCCAACCTTAGGTTGGCCCCCTGTTATCTTCTGTAAGGAAGATGCTCCCTGTCCTCCTGGAGCTGGCGCCAGGCGGCCGCGTACACCCCGCGGGGGAGCACCATGGAGCCCGAGACGAGCAGGGCTACCAGCCGGAACCACCAGCGGAGGGCCTTCATGCGTTCGCCCTCGAGCTCGGCTCGGGACTGTTAAGCGCGTCGATCGCCAGCTTGGTCTTGTTCACGCAGCAGAAGCAGACGGCCGAGGTGTCGGTGGGGGACTGCATGGGGGCGCGGCCCTCCTCCGCCTTCGCCACCTCCATGAGTGCGGCTCGGAGCTTGTCGTTCTCTTGTGAGAGACGACCGATGGACTCCAGAGCCGCATCCTTGCGGGCTTGACCACAGGCCTTGCAGTCGAACAGATCCCCGTGCCCCTTCTGCTCGCAGTCGTCGCACGTGAACCGGCCGACGCAGCCCGAGAGCCATCTTTTCCCGCAGGCGTGGCAATGGGACACCGAGCTACCGAATGGCATAAGCATCTCCCTTCATCTCAGCGCGGGGCGCACGGACCAACCATTCTTGGTTTCGGTCCACTCGTGGCAGTGGCACTTGCAATGCTGCCAGCCCAACCACTTCCTCGGATTGTCATTGGTTCCTATTCTGGGAATCATCGGGGTGCAGCCCACGTGTAGGCCGGCGCCACAATCCGGGAAGAGATAGGTCACGATGGTATCGCCCCTGCGATCCGTGAAAGCGTGTAGGCCGATTAGCTCGACAGCCTTCTCGACGTCCAGGTGAATCAGATGGCTCGGCATTATCTCCTCCACTGAAGATTACTTCCGCTCGTCTACCTTGCCCCGATTCGATGACTTCACCAAGGCGTACCCCTTGCACGGGCAACGCTGGCACTCGATCCCTTTACACAGAAGCATCCACTCGACGGGCTTCATCCCCTGCGGAGGGGTGTGGAGATCGTCCCAGTGGCAATAACTCCCGCAGCCGCAGTTGGCGCAGGGGGCCGCGATGACCTGCTCCAATGTCATGGCTTGATTCCCCGATTCGGCGACTCTTGCGATTTACGCAACCACCTGAACGAATCGACTCCACATACACAGATTGCGACGGCGGCATTCTCCGCTGTGGCCGAGGCTACCGCGCTGACGGCGTGCCAGTTCTTTCCGGCCCGCTCTAAGCTGAAATCGCACCAGTTCTCAGTCAGCTTTTCGACCACCTCCCAAGCGGCATTCATGTCGTCGGAGTACCGGGCAATCTCCGTAACCATGTGACCTGCACCGCTCGGAGACGGGATAGGCCCGTTGATGCTGATGAGATTCTTCGGAAGCCCGATCACCAACTCGGCCACAAGGGCGTCAAGTTCTCGACTTGGCTGACTAAATGTCATGGAATGTGCCTCGCAAGCTGGCCGCCGCTCGCCATCTCCATCTTCAGGAGTTTCTTGACCTCGTCGATTCGGTGCAACTCCGGCCGCGTCTGCGTCTTGATCGACTCGAACAGAGTGCGGAGGCCCGCCTCGTGTTCTGTCATGTAGGACTTCCCGAGCTTCTCGTAGAAAGCGGCGAGGAACTCATCCGTCCCATACCCGACCAGGGCATCGAGCGCCCGGATCTCCGGCTCAGTCAGGTGCAGGACGGCCTCGAAGTTCACCGAAAGCCTATGCCCAACTCGCATCGCGCCCTCCTTTCATCGTTCTCATCATCTGACCTTCGCTTCCTTCTCGATGCTGACGTAGTAGGGGTGGCCGTTGGGCCTCAGCATTTCGCGCATGACGATTACGTGGATTTTCGGATGGACATTGCACTTCAATGGTGAGGCCGGATCCTCTTGGGTCGCTTCGGTAGCCCCAAGGCATGCCGAGCAGTAGAATCTCAGGTCGCCAGGGCGGTCTTGCTTCTTCACCGTCTTCACGGCTTGATCATCCGAAAGACGGTCCAGATCGTCAGGGCGCCGTTCCACAGCACCAGGAAGGTTAGCCATCGCTCTTGTGTTTTCACGATGTCGATGAGAGCTTTGCACGTCTCCAGGGCGTACCCGTTGAGCTTCAGGCAACCCTTGTGCTTCCCGAAGTCCTCCAGCGTGTAGAACTCCCCATCGGTCAGCTCGTCATCCATGGCGTCTTTATCCTCGATATAGAAGATCTACTCGAACACCATTGGCACGTATCGGATGATTCTGTGCGGGCCGCACGTCCCACGGTTCTCTGGCCGATCCAGACTCCTGCTTACCAGCTCTGCCATGGCCCGCGTCAAGTAGGGTTGCGCCGGCGCGTAGTGCCAGGCTGAGTCACGCTCGCCAGGGCAGGGACAGACACACCCAACGGCGCAAAAGATGACGAACATATCCGGTAGACTGAAAGCTATGGTCCGGTCCTGCATCGGCACCAATCTCCCCCCGGGCCCTTCAGAAGGATGTGCCCCTCCAGGCATCTCGGCGCTTTCCGAGGCCGGGGGCGAGCCTCCAAGTGCCTCCACCGGAAGAACCATGCCGCCCAGTACGCCAGGGTCCGAATCCACCACCGAATCGGATTCATTCTGTCTCCTTGAGCTTCCAACCTTTTTGAGTGACCAGCCGGGGTATTCAGCCTTCATGCACGTGCCGCACGCCCAACCGCCAGAGAGTTTGTCGGGCCAAGCGGAATGTCCGCGGATCACGTGCCAGAGGTATCGGAGCCACATCATCGGTGTTTCACCTGACTCCCGAAGGGACCCTTTCCGAAACTGCCTCGGCCACGCCAGGCGGAATTGCGCCGCTCATGGAGGCCGGGGACGTCCGGACGCTTGGACGAGCGCACGGCCATGCAGACGTAGAGAACCGCAAAAGCAATCGCCATCGGCGGGTTGGCCCACAGCCGTTCCGCCATCCGCTTCGCCAGCTCGTCCAGATTCCTCGCCATTGCTATCTTCACCCCAGAGGATTTCATTCAGACCGGTCCCCGGGTCATCTCGGAGGAGACGTACCGCTCCAGTTTGGAGAGGTCGTACTTGTCCACAAGGAAGAAGGTCCCAGCAACCTCGCCGATCACGATAGGGTCTGCCACGGGACGCTGAGCCCAGTCCGCGTCCCACGCGAGCGATAGGCGCTCGAAGCAATCCCGAACCCCTTCAACCCGCTTGGTAACATCCATCGGAATTCGTGGGGCTAGTGCCTCGAGACGGAACGGGTCGTTGGCGAAATCTCCGGATTTGGAGAACCGGCGTGCGGTCTCCATATTCTCACCCTGAAGTGTCGAACTGAAGCTGATTGTCTGAGATCCGACGTTCATGCTGTTGAATTGCTCCAAGTGGAACTCGATGCGGTTGAGGCTGTCGTAGCTGCACACCCCGAAACTTGGAACATAGAACTTTGTCTTTGTGGGCTTGTGCTCCCATTCCTTCATGGCCGAGAGACAAGCAATATCGAATCTCGGGAACCTTCGGAGAGCCATGACGATCTTCCGAAGGCGAACCCCGTGCTGGAGAACCACATCTAGGTCTTCGGTTCCCTGGATGTGGTCGGATCCGAACAGGGGGGCTAGCAGCTCGGACATCACTGATTCCGCGTGTGCGAGGTAGTCTCTCGTCGCCGTGAGTTTGGAGGCCTTTACCTCCTCGGGGGAAGGCAGTTTCTTCATGGTCAATCCTTTCTCGTTATCTTCTTCGTGGAAGATGTCACCCGAGCATGTCGCACGAGTCGGCCGTGTGGAAAACACTTCCACACTCCGGGCAATGACCGTGCTTGTAGGTGCGCCCGCAATCGCACGGCCGAGCCGAGGGGCCGCGCACCCGTTCCGCACCGCTATTCCCCTTGGAGGGGCTACGGCCGGCGCCTGACCGGGATTTCGTGCGCCGTTTGACGGATAAGCTACCGGGCTTCCACCCCGGCGTGCTGGCGCGGCTCCTCTTGCTAGACATTGCAGGCCTCATCAACGAATAGCCATGGCGAGCACTTGACGTGCCCCTCCACGTACTCGATCATCCCTGCGGAACGGAGGGCGCCTAGGTTGTTCCGGAATCCCCCGCTCGTGGACGAGACGTTGGCGGCCGCAGCCAGGTCCTCCCGAGTCACGGTCATTGGGTACGCCTCGAACAGAGCCTTGAGAATCTTCCCCTGGGCCGGGGAGACGAGGCGCATGCAGCTCTCGAACATCTCGGGAGTGGTCATCGGTCGGGCAGGGGCGGGGATGGCGCTTGCGCCTTCGGCGGTCAACCTGAGGCCTCCGGAGCCCGTGTACTCCAGCATCCCCCGGGATCTCAGTGCCCCGAGATTGTTCCGATAGCCGCCTGATCGGTGGCTCACCTTGGCGCGGGCAGCGATCCAGGTCCTCGGGACCTCGTGGCGACCGAGCGCCGCGAACTCGGCCAGGGCCTCGAGGATTCTCTGTTGAGCCGGTAGGAGGTCCCCACTGGGCTCGGGCGCGGGCTCAGGGAGCACCTTGCGCACGGGCTTTCCGAGGCTGATGCGATTCTCGGCCACGAGAATCTTGAGCGGGGCCGCGGTAGTGGTCTGAGCCTCCCGCCGCAGCGCCGACGTGACTGCCGCGGCCGCGGCTATGGTGTCCTTGGCGGCCTGTTGAGCCTTTTGGGCGGCTCGCTCCAGCCTAGTGACATCGGCGGGCTTCAGGATTGGCACCTCGATGCGCGTGGGCTTGGCCGGCGCCGGCGGCGGGGTACTGGCCGGCTTGGCGGAAAGCTGGGCCTTGAGAGAGCGGATCTCGGCCCGGAGCTGGGCCTCGGTTTTGGCCTTCTCCTCCGCTTCTTTGGGGAGGTCCTGGAGCTTGGGGAGGAGCGGCTTGAGTTTCTCGGGCGCGGGCGGGGGCGCGGCCGCGTACTTCGATGAGCCGAGCTCGGGGTGGGTCGTTTGAACCGTGCCCACGGTGAGTTGGAGCCGCTCGGCGCCGAAGGCCCGGCCGACCGCGTGGAAGTGCCCCGGCTCCAGTACCCTCATGTCGTGGAAGAACTGAGCCTTTTCGCCCTTGGTGATTGAGAGGAGGTCGGCGGCTCGCTCGAGGTCCACGTCCTCGAACGTGGGCCCCACGAGCCGGTTGAGGAGCTCGCCCGTCGCGTCCTTCGATAGCTTGGCCAGCCGTTGCGTGGCGTAGACGGCGCAGAAGCCACGCTTGCGGCCGCGGGTGGCCAGGTCCACCATCGCGCCGAAGGCCTCAGACTCGCCTTTCTCCGGGGCGAAGGAATGCGCTTCGTCGGCGATCACCACGAGGTGCCGCCATAGAGCCTTGGGGGCATCCACCAGGGCCTCGAGTAAGACGCGGACGAAATGCTGGCGCACCTGGGGCTTGAGTTCGTAGAT
>Ga0196980_1000058_pt1 | contig 37104 bp, 37 predicted proteins | sample S3_1013CmetaG_FD_155486 | JGI IMG/M metagenome (GOLD analysis project Ga0196980, IMG submission 155486) | Soil microbial communities from Anza Borrego desert, Southern California, United States - S3_10-13C | ecosystem: Environmental > Terrestrial > Soil > Desert | place: USA: California... | reverse complement strand
ATAGCGACGGTGTGGGTAAGAAAAGATGGGGAGACAGCATAGGCCCTTGGGCCGGCCCTCAGGCGGAGAGTTCCAAACAGACGACCGTGCCGATTCCTCACCGCACCACGAAAAGTGCGGGAGAGCCATTTTTACATCGGCGGTGACAGCTAAGGCGTTGACCAGTTCAAGGTGGCGTGCCCGGTTGTCCGGAGTCCACCAGCCCGCTGCCCGAATCTCCTGGTGGTCGTTCATCCAGTGTCCAAAATCAACCATCGCGTCATGCCCGTTGGCGTAATCGGTCCAGAGGGTGCAGCCGAGGAACCGAACCCCTTGGACGATGACCGCCTCATTCTCGAGGAAATGGACGGCACTTCCGGCCGCGGCCTGGCGGAGAGCCTCGAGATGATCCCCGTAATCCTCACCCCAAAACTCATGATTGCCGGCGACGTAAATCACCGGCTTGTCGAGCGTCTTGGCCCAGTCGATTCCCCGCGTGCCGGTGTGAATGTCGCCCGCCAGGACAATCACGTCGGCATCGCCCACCTCGGGTGCAACGGCCCCACGTTCGAGATGGAGATCGCTATAGATTTGGAGACGCACGCGGTGAGTCCAACACGGATAATTCAAGGAGGTCCAAAAGTCTTTAGGTGTGCCCGAGGCGATTGAAAGCTAAACCGATCCGTCCGATCGGGGATTGCCCAGCGGGCGGCGCCTCCCCTGAGTCTCGAGCCAGGTTTCGAATTGCGCCAGCGTCAGACCCTGTTCGATGGCATTCCGCTCGTCTTCGGTGGCGTTCTTGACATCGAGCACCCGGAAGGCCCCATCTCGGAGATAGGTGCGTGCAATCCCCTCGGGACGGTCGCGCGAGGGATCGTCAGCCGTAGGCTCGGCAATGGCAAAGGCATAGGTGATCGGCGCCTCGCCGAGCGCTCCGAAAATCTCACCCAAAATGATCGGCCGGTACCCTTGTCGGTCGAGCTCCCGGAGGACTGACCAGGCGGCGTGCAGAGCGTCTTCCCGGCGAATCGCCTTGAGATCCTCGGGGCAGAGGGTCTGAACGTAACAGCCGAGGGGATTGACAAGTGCCCCAGGTGCACCGCAGATCTCGCAAATCCGGGTGCTTTCGACTTCGGCCTCCTGCCGGAGTCGCTTGATTTCGACATCAGCATAGATATCGAGGTAAACCCTCAGGGCGCCCAATTTTTCCTTGATCTGCACCACTCGTGGATAAGGCTTCCCCGCGGTCTGGCAATAAGTCACGATTTGGTCGAAGAGGCGGTGGATCAGCGGGTACCAACCGTCAAGGCAGCGGCATTCCACCGGCATTCCATCGGCATTCCATCGGGGAAGAGCTCCGGAAAGGCATCCTATAAGCGTTGGCAGTGTTCAGGCGTCATGGACGGTCCTCGGAGGGCTCTCATCCCCCATGATTTCCCGCTCAAGCGCTTCCTCGCTCGGCAGCAGTGGCCGGATCAAGCCTTCAAGTGCCAAAGCGGTTTCGAAGAGCGATTCAAGGCTGCCCAATCTCTCCATGGCCCAAGGATCCACAAGCACGGGAGGTATCAGGGCATCGAGGCGTTCCCAAGGCACGCTCGGAAAGATAGATCGAGCGCCTTCGAGCTTGTGCAATTGGACTGCGGCCCGCTCCAGCCAGAGCCGCGCGGCATCGCTCTGGCGCCACTCGGCCCAAGGCGCCTCGAGGGTTGGCGCTTCGACCGGAGTTCCGAGCCGCCCGAGAGCTCCGAGGCAGCGGGCGAGATTCCACAAGATGAACCGTGGGGTCTTCGGGCGCGGCGGTGCCCAGTCCGGGGGGGGCATGGAGGAGCGCCTCCAAGGGGCGGGCTTCCGACAGGATCCGGCGCTTGAGGAGATAAAACAGGCGATCGGGGGTCACCACATCGACCGAGCGGTCCACGGCCTCCTCCAAAGCCCGGGTGAGATCGAACAAGGCGCCAGCCGCCCAGACCTGACCGGGTCCGACATCGACTAGCACATCGAGATCGCTCTTTTCGCCGGCTCGGCCGGTGGCGAAGCTGCCATACACTTCAAACCGTTCCGCACCGTGAATGGCTGCGATCCGCCGGAGGGTCTCGGCGTGCCGACGAAGAAACGCCGAGGCATACTCGGTCATGGCGCCACCGGTGGTGACATGGTCACGCGAGCCCCCTCGATGTGGACCAACCGGCCCTGGGCTTCACCGACACCCACGACCCGAAGCGCGCCGTCATACACGGCAGCGTCGTAATCATCGTGGTGATGACCATGGACCAGGAGGATTGACGTCGTCATGCCTGGCGTTTATTGCCCGAGGTCGCACGCGATGGCCTCCATTTCCGCTCCTCGTCCTGCGCAAAGAGGAGTTCCTTGTCCACCAGTTGGTCCATCGGGTAGAGATTATACGGCGAGCTCATCAACTCGGAGCCGTTCGCGAGTTTAATCAGGTAGGTTTTCTTCTGGCGCTGGATGCGTGGCCAGTAGCCGACATGTAGGGTTTGGATCGGAACCATCGACCAATCTTCCCGGTCACGGGTCGAGGTGTAGCTCCAGCTAACGAGATAGATATCCACGACTTTGTGGCCGGACTGGCACAAGCGATGAAGCGCATCCAGCTCCCGCACAAAAGTAAGGCACCGGACATTGAGATCGGGGGCGATTGGAATGTCCTGGAGCACAAAATACCAGTCCCCCGGTCTCACGCAATAGATACAGGACCACTGATGGTCGCCCACGATCAGATCGCCCGCCGCAAACGGTATTTCCTCTGCGGAAAAAGTTTGGAACATTGATATCCTCACTATATGAACACTATAGATTGTAGCTCTATAGTGTTCATGTTGGCTACATAGAGTACCTTTTCTGAGGTACTTTATGACGGATACTAAAAATGCATTTGGCAAAGCCCTGAAACAAGCTCGGCAAGCTCGAGGACTGTCGCAAGAGGATTTTGGGATTGTGTCCAGCCGAACCTATATCAGCAGTTTGGAACGGGCGCTTAAGAGCCCGACCCTGGAAAAAATTGATGAACTCGCCGCCTTTATGAACCTGCATCCGCTCGCGCTGATTACGCTGGCTTACCTCGAGAGCCCCAATCGAGCCACTCTAGATCAGCTTCTTGAGCAGGTTCGGAGCGAATTGGATGGCATCATTCCTTGATCTTTATCAGACCAAAATTATCGGAACCTTATGGATGTTCTGGTTTCTTTGAATCGCTGCCGATATCGCAATTCCACCAGCCGCAACTGCGTAGTGATTAATGCCTGAGTTTGAGGCAAGCTGAAAGGGCTATCGCTGTTCAGAACTTTATTATGAGAAAACAGTAATTCGGGCGGATGTCCTGAATTACCGATGGTGCTCCACCGAGTCGGCACGCAGTCTACCCCTGCGGGCGGACAGTTGCTTGAGGATCCAGCCGGTGCCGAGTCCCCAGGCGCCGTTGATCAGGAACGCCGTCGCGAGCAAAGGAGGGTGCCAGCCGCCTCCCAAGGGCCGGCCCTTGAGCGGAAACACCACCAAGAGCGCCACCAGCGATGGCAGAATGGCGCCGAACAGGAACGCGATCATCCAATAGGCGGGACGCAGCGGAAATCGCGGTTCGACCAGCGCAAACAAAATACCCCAGACACCGCCCCAGAATGCCAGCGAGAATACGGCCGGAACGCCGAATGGCGAGGTCGGAGCCAATGAAAACGGTGCGAACGGCGCCAGACCGATGCCCCAGAGCAGCGCCAATGTGAACTGGTGAAAAATGAGTGTGGCCAGAAAGCCGGCAATAAAACCGAACAATCCCCGTGTCGCAGTGTCGATGGGCGCATCGTGATAAGCCATGACAGGGTTCCTCCTGAATAACGATTCCCGTATACCGCTCGAGACCAAGAACGCCGCTATTGCGGTGAGCCTCTTGCCAGCGGGACGCCCCGTTTAAATTAAGACCTCGTACCGCTAGGCGGGTTTCGGATCGGAGCCCCGTGCGGGACCGATCGTTCATAGCGAAAGACCGACCCGGCGGCGCGCATCGAGACAGTTGTCGCTGCCCCGGGTGAACTCGCGGCAGGTTCTTGGGCGGTCGTTGTAGATCGTGCAGGCATAGGTTTCGGTGGGTGTTAGACCTCCCGACAGTGCGGCACAGCGCGTGCCGTTCCGTCGCAGCTTGATGCGAGCATCACGGACGACGAGGGTCGGATGACGTTTGATTAGCGGTTCTCGCTTCGAGATCTCGACCGAATCGTAAGCCTCGCGGCAGCACGCACCGCAAGTAAGGCAGTCGAGCTCATCGGTCGGTTCGAAGCGCGAACACGCCGGTGCGTCATCCGGCAGCCGGACATCGGGAGTGTGCCGACAACGGAGCCGCCGGCGTTCGACAAACGCCCAGGCGCAATCGGCGCAGCCGCGGCCGGCATGATAAGCCGCGACATGCGCATGACCCGCCGGGTGCTGTGCGGGCGGCCCGGCCACGGTCGTCCAGAGTGAAGGCATCGCGCTTTTTTCGATCCGGCCGTTTTCGGCGCAAGCAGCCGATACTATGGCGCTATTGCCGTGCGCCTGGGGTACTAACGCCGCAATGGCCGCGCTGGCGGCGAGCGCTTCGCTGAGATGCGGCGCCCAACGACGCTGCGACGCCCGCCACGCGGCAAGGCGCGCAGCGACACAACTCCGCTCGCGGCGGCCGCCCTCTTCCGGCGACGCTGTGAAAGGATCGGCGGGCAGCGATTTCCAGAAGCTCACGCGGAAATCGGTGGTCGGCGCGAAGAAGTCCCGCAGTCCCGCACTGTCGGCCAAATAGGCCTGCAGCCGCAGGCACGCATGCTCGCGCCACGGATTTCGGCCACCCGTGCCACTAAGGCCCCAGTCCACCTGTTTTTCGCCGGTTTCGCCTTCGACCAGAGCGTGACATAACTCGTGGAGGATCATCTGCGCGGGCGAATCGTCGGGGTCGAGGATCTCATCGGTGCCGATGAAAATCGTACCGCGGCCGTCGGTCGAGGCGTAGGCGTTCGGGGTGCGTTCGATGCGAAAGCCCACGCGTTCGGCGCAGGCGATCCATACCAGCGCGAGCGGATCGTCGTAACGGTGGGTCGGGCGGCGGAGGAACTCGGTCATGTTCGGTACTGATAAATCGGGTCGCTGATGTTAGCAGGCGGAACTTTACCCGTCTTCAGGGCGAAACCGGCGTATCCGCCAACGCACTATAAATCCATACCATCCCGAGAGCGGCCAACATCAACCATATCAGGACGATCAGGGCGCCGGCCGCATAGCTCACCGGCCGGTTGCCGGGCGTGAACGCGTCCGCGGCCGCGGCTCGGCATTCGGCGAGAATCGGAGCGGGAATCAATCGAATCACCAAAGCCAGTCCCAGCGGAATCAGGACCAGCTCGTCGAGATAGCCCAGCACGGGAATGAAATCCGGAATGAGATCGATAGGGCTGAACGCATAAGCCACAATGGCAGCTGCGAGAAGCTTCGCATACCACGGTGTTTTGGGATGGCGGGCAGCCAAATACAGCGCGAGAGCCTCCGCCTTGAGACGGCGGGCTCGTTGCTTCAGCTCGATCAAAAACGGCATTGAAAAAGATTTGTATCAAAGGCGGGTTACGGTTTTTCAGTTCGCAGCGAGCATGCCGATCCAACGACGTCATCACAAGCGATCGATAACGGGTTCACGGTGCCCGGCGACTCGCTTCATAAACGGGCATCAGTTGTTGAGCTTTTACCCGCATGCTTTGTAGACGCTGCTCGGGGTTCGGATGGGTGCTGAGCCAGTCCGGACCGCCGCTGCCTCCGACCTTGATCATTTTTTCCCACAGGGAAATGGCGGCAAAGGGATTGTATCCGGCTTTGGCGGCAAGTTCGATGCCGACCGCGTCCGCCTCGCTCTCCGCTTTGCGGCTGTTGGGCAACTGCAAGCTGACGGTCGCGAGGGTATCGGCCAAGCCGGCCACACCGCCCAAGTCATAACCGGCAGCGGCCCCGGCCAGAACGCCCAAGCCCAGCCCGAGCTTTTGAACCTGAAGACGCGACATTTTCTCGGCCTGGTGCGAGAGCAGCGCGTGGGCGATTTCGTGTCCCAACACTTGAGCCAATTCGTCATCGGTGGGGCGGATTTTCTGAATCAAGCCGGTATATACGGCAATCTTGCCGCCGGCCATGCACCAGGCATTCACTTCGTCGCTCTGGAGAACGTGCACCTCCCATGACCAATCGCGGGTTTCGGGGCGGAGCGCTGTGGCTTGTGCGATCAAAGGCTGCGAGATGGATCGAACCCGATTGACCATGGCGGGATCTTCATCCAACACCTGCTGTTTTTCGGCATTCAACAGCAACTGGTTGTAAGCTTGCGCCGAAGCTTGGGCGGCCTCGTTGTCGCTTACGAGCATGATCTGGCTGCGGCCGGTGATGGGATTGGTCGAACAGCCCCCGATGCCGAGAGTGAGCTGGATAGCGAAAAAAACGGCCAGTAAACGGTACACTAAATGATTTTGCCTCGACGGAACGCCGAATACTTACGATTTGACGTTGAAACCGGAGAAAGATTCGGCTGTTTCGATCCGGGTAGATTCTGGTTGAACGGATTGTCGAGGTGCTATTGGTCACGGCGGCCCTTTTGCTCGATACGCTTGAGCAGCGCGAAGAGATCGCTGTTGGTCGAAAGGACGACCGTTGATTCCCCATTGATGACCTTGCGATAGGTCTCAAGGCTCTTCAGGAAGCGGTAGAAGTCGGCCGCTTCGGACCGCTGGGTATAAGCTCTCGCATAGATCTCCGTCGCTTTGGCGTCCGCCTCGCCGCGGATTTCCTGAACCCGCTTGTAGGCGGCCGACTCGATCTCGTTGATGTCGCGGTCCTTGTTGCCGGAAATCCGCGCGGCTTCGCCCTCGCCTTCGGATCGGAACCGCTGGGCAATCTGCAGGCGCTCGCTGATCATGCGCTGGTGAATCCGCTCGAGGACGCCCGGGTTGTAGTTGATCCGCTTGAGCCGGATGTCGAGGAGCTCGATGCCGAACTCGGCCAGTTTCGGTGCTGCGGCAGCAAAGATGCCCTTTTCGATTTCGATCCGCCCAAACTGGATCGGACGCAAGACGCCAAGCCCGCCTACCGCCGACAGTGCACCGGTTACGCTTTCATCCTGCAGCGGCTGGCGCGTCTTGTCGGTGCGCACCACTTCGATCAATTCGTGTCTGGCTATCGCCGTGCGCGTCTCGCTGCCCAAGATATCTTCCAGACGCGATTGGGCGCTACGCTCGTCCCGCAGCCGAAGGTAATACTGCATGGGATCGGTGATGCGCCAACGGGCGAAGGTATCCACCTGAATATACGTTTTGTCCTTGGTCGACATTTCCACCATTGGCCCGTCCCAGGCCAGATAGCGCTTGTCGAAACGGGTGACCTGCTGGATCAGAGGCAGTTTGAAGTGCAGGCCGGGATCGGTGATGGGGTCGCGGACCGGCCTGCCGAACTGAGTCACGATTGCCTGTTCGGTTTCATTGACCGTGAACGCGGACAGCACTAGCAATGCAGCCGCCAACAGCGCGAGAAGGATCGCGAGAGTCTTCGATAAGCTCATTTACTTCGCCTCCGGCAGCTGTGCGGGTAAAGGAAGCATCGGCAGGATTTGCTGTACCGATTCGTCCACGATGATCGATTGCTTGGCTTCGGGGAGAACGTCGCCTAGCGTTTCGAGGTAAAGACGCGCCCGGGTAATCTCCGGCGCCTTGATGTATTGTTCGAGAACGGCGCTGAACGCCGCGGCATCGCCCTCCGCCTCGTTGATCCGCTTGAATCGGTAGCCTTCGGCCTCCCGTATTTTCTGGTCCGCCTCGCCACGGGCGCGGGGCACGGCCTTGTTATATTCGCCGTTGGCCAGATTGATGGCATTCTCCCGGTCCTGCTGCGCCCGGTTTACCTCATTGAACGAGGGTTGCACGGGTTCCGGCGGATCGACGTTCTTCAACTGCACCTGATTGACGGTAACGCCGAGGCGATAACGGCTCGCCAGTTCCCGCAGCCGGCTGAGCACCGAATCCTCGATTTCTTGCCGCCCGATGGTGATGATTTCGTCGACCGTTCTGTCGCCGACGACTTCCCGCATGACTGATTCGGAAAGGTCCCGCAAGGTCTGTCCGGGTTTACGCACTGCAAAGAGATAAGTCTCGGGCTCGGTGATGCGGTATTGCACGACCCACTCGACGAGCGCCGCATTCAGATCTCCCGTGACCATGGATTTTTCCTTGTCCGGCTCCTTGCCCACCTGATCCGGGTGGGTAGAGTCGGGAGTGGCCAAGCCGAATTCCAGCTTGAGTTGCCGCTGGGTCGGCACCTCGATCACGTCGTCGATGCCGAACGGGAGTTTGAAATGCAAGCCGGGCGGCACTTTCAGAATGTACTTCCCGAACCGGAGCACGATGCCTTCCGATTCTGCCGGTATCGTGTAGTACGACGTCCATGCCAGGATTATGAGGAAGAGGATCAGGAGGATTCGCGGCACGGAGATGGACGGTGGGCCGGAAAACCGCCCCAACAAGGGTTTTACGTGATTCACGAGTGCTTCCTTTGAAAAATACGCTGGGTATCGTGATGCAAACTTGAGCCGATATCGGATTGCTCAAGGATAGTCCTATAAGGTGTGGATGTCAGATCAAGCCTTCCCCGGATGCGGGACCTAGACCTGATGACGTTGGCCAAAATTCATTTGAATTGCTTGCTCAGCGTGGCGCGGCGGTTTTCATTGTCTGCCGGCCCGCATTGGACGAGCCCTTTTTATGGGTGTCGTGGAGGGAATCATGAATGTTATCCGTGCCTGGGCGGCGCTTTCAGCCGATCGCGCCTTGGAGCCTTGCGAGTTCGACCCGGGTCCATTAGGCGCTGAAGAGGTCGAGATTGCGGTCGAATATCGTGGGATCTGTCAATCGGACTTATCTGTAATCGATAACGAGTGGGATATTTCCAGTTACCCCGTGGTGCCCGGCCACGAAGCGGTGGGGCGGGTAGTCGCTTTAGGTGATCAAGCTACAGGTCTCACCATTGGTCAACGTGTCGGCGCGGGCTGGAATTCCGGATGCTGTCTGTACTGTCCGCATTGCCTTGCCGGCGATCAGCAGCTGTGCGCGCGGATTCAGCCCACTATCGTCGGACACCGCGGTGCCTTCGCCGATTGGCTTCGTGCCCACTGGGTTTGGGTCATCCCGATTCCGGAGGCGCTGGATGCCAGTGCTGTCGGGCCTCTGCTGTGCGGCGGTATCACCGTGTTTTCCCCGTTGCTCAATCTCAGCGTCAAGCCGACTCAGAGCGTGGGCGTGGTCGGCATCGGCGGTCCTGAACGCCTGGGGTTGTGAAGTCACGGCCTTTACGACCAGCGAAGCCAAATACGAGGAGGCCAAAACACTGGGGACACACCAGGTCGTGCTGAGCCGAAAGCCCGAGGCGATGAAGGCGGTGGCCGGCGGTTGGATATGATTCTGGATACCGTCAATGCGCCTTTGGACCGGGAGGCGATGATGGCGGCGCTGCTCCCCAAGGGACGGTTACATGTGGTCGGCGCTGTTTTGGAACCGATTCCGGTGATCGCGATGAGCCTGATCTCAAGGCAAGAAAGCGTGTCCGGCTAGCCGACCGATTCACGGCATGCGATCGACACCATGCTGGATTTTGCCGCACGTCACGGAATAGCGCCGCAGGTCGAGCATTTTCTAATGAGCCGGGTGAATGATGCGCTGGAATACCTTCGGGCGGCGAAGGCCCGGTACCGCATTGTGTTGGACGCCGACTTTGCCTGAGAGGAAATGATCGGATAAGAAATCATCAGACGGGGAGAGTTTTATTATTCTAAAATAGAATAACAGTAAGAATTTATATTATTTTATGTAATAAAAACGTTAAATTAAAATTTCTACAGCCTACAGCGCTATTGTTTACTCTCCTCTTAACCTCACCTTTAATGGCCTCGGTTTACCGAGGCTTTCTTTTGAACGAAGCTTCTTATCGGCGATAACGAGGGCAACCGAGCAGGCTCAACGCGGCTGGGCGTTTGAACGGACAACGTCGAGTGTTCATGGAAGATCTCCGCCAGCGGCCGATTTCCCTGCCTCTGGCGGCGCATTTAAGCGCCGCCAGTCGTATCTGAATAGTTAGATCTGTTCCGCGACGGTTACGCAGAGATTGGTCGGTTTTTGCTGTGCATCCAGCACGGGCTTGATGGTAAAGGTCACCAGGTTCTCCACACCCGCATCACCGAGATCGGTCACCGGAATGTTCTCTATCTTGATCTTGCTGCCTTTGACCGACCAGCCGTAATTGGCATCAAAGGCAGTATTCTTTCCGGAATTCTCCAGATCCACTTCGAGCGTAGCTCCGGTGCACGCCGCTGTAGGTTGCTTCAGATCGAGCACGTGAGTATGAAAGCCGCTCTTAGGATTTTCGTGCGAGCTGTCGTCGATCGGCAAATGGGTTACCAGGACCACAACATTGTTAGTACCGTCGGTCAAGGCGCCATAGCCGAATGCACCGGCCTTGCCGTCCATCGGCACGGTGCCTGACGTTTCAATCTCCACGTCAAGAACCCTCCCTTTGCCCTTGTTTTCCCATTCGACGTCCGCTTCTTTCACTTTCAGGTAATTGGGCGTTTCGGCCCAGCTTGAGAAGGATGCGAGGAAACTCGACGCCAGAATACTCAACAGGATTATTGATTTTGTAGTTTTCATCGAGAGATCTCCTTTATCAGCGATAAGAACTTAAGGTGCCGAAGGCATATCGTGCACCCGAGGGGATAATAAGATCGGCTCGATAATATTTCTAGCGCCTGTTATGAATGCCGGAGCATGATGTTTTTGAATCGATCGGTTCGAAGAAATTTCCCGCGCAGGAGGATAGATTCGTTAGTCCCGCCGAGACTCCTGATTTTTTCGCTCGCTGACAGCGAATACATGCCTATCCTGATCGAATCCGCTCTCGGCAATTCCTACGTGAATTTCCGCTATCGCCTTGGCTTCAAGGCTGGTTGCCGCTTCTATTTTGAGAATTTCGGTACGACCATCGAGATAGAGGTAAACGTCGTAAGTATTCATGATATGGAAAAATCGAGTAACTCTTCGGAAAGGATTTAGATCGTCTCTTTTTTGTTAAAGATTATTTTTTAAATCCAACAGGAAAACAGAAAGCGGATGACTATCTCTCCACAAGTCAAGATAGTAGAGAAAATCAAATTTGGATTCTGTGAGAAATTGCCTAAAGGCATGCTTTAAAAAGGTACAGACGTTTGCGGAGATCGATGACGCAAAGCATCGATTATGTTGGGAAATGTCGTCGTTTTGAGACAGAAAGCGAGGAGGCAAGCAGGTCGAGTTATCCTCGGGTATGGAGTGGTGGCCGGAGTAGGCGACCCACGAAGCGCCGTAATCGGTTGCAACTCATAAGTGGAGCCAAGTCCGGATCCGCTTGAATGCAGGATACGTGGATCGCTGAACGCTTCAATCGCTGCGAGACATGGAGCGATTCGGATGCGAGCGAGTCGAGTAGTCCCCGGAAGCCCGAGCGCCGGGTGGGTGGCCGAAGGTCGCGCGGTAGCGCGGTCGTAGGCCACCCACAAGGCATTGCGACCGGGCGTCGAGTCATCTGCGAGCGATGTCCGGACCCCTGGTTGGGTCCGGACGAGACGAGCGGGGAAGGTCGCGATTAAAGCGACGTTTGCGATTGGGACGGCCGGGGCGCCGAAGGCAATCACTCGTCGCCCATGTTTGGCTCCTTTTGGTGACTGGGAAGTCCCAAAAGGTTTTGCCAAAAATGGCGACGCAATCGATTGCTGGTAACTTGTTTGCCACTTTACGCGCCCACTTGCGGCCTCCTACCAAGTATTCATGGCCGACACAAAGGTGCGGGTGGAAAAGGCCAACGCGCATTACTATCCGGATATCCTGGTAAGCTGCGGCTCTGGCGTGCAAAAGATCGACTTGCAAACCCGCGCCGTGGAGGACTCGATATTGATCGTCGAGGTCCTGTCCACTCATACCGGAGCCACGGATCGACGGGAGACGCTTCTGACTTCTGGCATACCGCACTCTGCCTTCGCTGAAGGAGTATGTCTTGATCAGCCAGAACGACGCGAGGGTGGGAATCCACCGCCGCATTCGCGAGTCCGGCTGGGAAAACATCGAATACGCCGGGTTAGAGGTCGTGGAATTCGCCTCAGTGGATCTGGGCTGGATATGCGTGAAATCTACGAGGGCGTGCCCATCGATGCGCTGACTCTGGACCCGACGCAGATGTAACCCTTTTTTCTACGGCGCGTGAAGCTGCGCGCTTCAAGAGGCTTCGGCCCATCGATTATCCGGATCGCCGCCGTCAACGCTGCGTCACGGATAAAGCCCGATACTTCTGAGCCCGGTTGTTTCCTCCAGGCCAAACATCAGGTTCATGTTTTGCACCGCTTGGCCGGCCGCACCTTTCACCAAATTATCGATGACCGACAAAATCACCACCGTATTGCCCGCTAAAGGCCTATGGACCGCAATCTGGCATCGGTTTACGCCGCGCACGTTGCGCGTGTCGGGATGGGAACCAGCTGGCAGAACGTCGACGAAAGGTTCGGTGAGATAGCGCTCCTCGAACAATACCTGCAAGTCGCTGTGCCCGACATTCAATTCGGCGTAGACCGTGGCGTGAATACCCCGAATCATAGGGATCAAATGGGGCACGAACGTGAGACCCACGGCCTGTCCGGCCACCTGCTCCAACCCCTGCTTGATTTCCGGCCAATGGCGGTGGCCTTTGACGCTGTAAGCCTTGAGGCTCTCGCCCGTTTCGCTCATCAGGATGGGAATTTCCGCTTTCCGTCCGGCACCGCTAACGCCCGATTTCACATCGGCAATGATGCGCTCCAAGCGGATTGCACCCGACTCGATCAAGGGGAGCAATGCCAATTGAACCGAGGTCGGATAACAGCCGGGACAGGCGATCAGCTGCGCCGATCGAATCAGCGCCCGATTCACTTCCGGTAACCCGTAAACGGCTTCTTCCAAAAGATGGGGAGAAATATGCGGCTCCCCGTACCATTGGGTCCACACAGCAGGATCTTTCAGGCGGAAATCAGCGGATAGATCGATGACTTTGACGCCCTGCGCCAATAAGGCTTCGGTCATCCGCATCGCGGTGCCGTTGGGCGTCGCAAAAAACACCACGTCGCAGTTTGCCAACGCTTCCGCCGAGGGTTCGACGAAGACAGCATCGACGAAACCCCGCAGGTTCGGATACAGCTCGTCGACCCGCTTTCCGGCATCCGAGCGCGAGGTCACGATGGTTATGGCGACGTCAGGATGAAGCGCGAGAATCCGCAGCAACTCCACACCGGTATAGCCGGTGCCACCGACGATGCCTACTCGGATCATTTTCGATTCTCTGGCTTGAAATGCGCTAGGAGTGACTTAAGCAAAAGAAAGGGATTAAGACGCCTCACGACCCTTGAGATTTTTTCGCACTCGGCGATTCACTTTCTTGCCGGACGTTCTCAGCATTCTGTCTCGAGTATGCTTCGACGCTTATCTTCAATTTTTGCCCCGGTTTGAATGTCACCACACGGCGTGCGGTTATCGGAATCTCTTCACCGGTTTTCGGATTTCTGCCGGGCCGCTGATTCTTGTCGCGAAGATCGAAATTGCCGAATCCGGACAGTTTCACGGAATTCCCTTGCGCTAGCGCGGTTTTGATCTCTTCGAAAAACTGATCGACCAACTCCTTGGCGTCCCGCTTGTTAATGCCGTGGTTTTCGGAAAGCCTCTCAACCATGTCTGCTTTGGTCAGCGCCATCTTTTCAATCTCTCAACCTAGCATTGAATTCTCTGCTCAGACGTTCCAAAACGCTTCCTACAATTTCATCGACTCTGGCATCGGTCAGAGTCTCGGCCTCGTCCTGCAACACCAATCCAAGAGCGACACTCTTCCTGCCGGTCTCGACACCCTGCCCCCGGTACACGTCGAACACCACGACTTGTCTCAGGATAGAGCTATCCGCTTCTTTCACGCATTCGATCAAACGATCGACCGTGACGAATTCATCGATGATGACCGCAATATCCCGGCGCACCTGCGGAAACTTCGATATTCCGTGGAATACCGGAATGTGTCGTCCCAATAGCACGTCTTGATCGAGTTCAAATAGAAACACGCTTTGTTCGAAGCCCAGTTGCTTCTCCAAACGAGGATGCAGCATTCCAATCCAACCAAGCCGTTCACCGCTGAGCCGGATTTCCGCCGACTGTCCTGGGTGAAGCGCCGGATGAGCGGCTCCGATAAACTCTAACCCAGCCTCCCGGCCGGTTAATTTAACCATGCCTTCGACGTCGGCCTTGATGTCGTAAAAGTCTACCGAACGAGAGGACTCTCCCCATTGCTCTTCGTGCACTAAACCCATCGCTAGGCCAGCCAAAGATTTCCGCTGTTCGATGCCGGCATCCCATCGCGCGAAGCGCAGGCCGGCTTCGAACAAGCGTACTCGGCTCTGCTGGCGGAACGTGTTTTTGAGGGCCGCATCCAGCAATCCGCACCAAAGGCCGGTGCGCATCACGGCCAGATCCGAGGAAATCGGATTCCTTAAGGCCAAATAGGGAATTTCCGGTTCGATCAGCGTCTGCCGCGCTTCGTCTACAAAGCTGTAGGTAATCGCTTCCTGATAACCGCGATCGACCAGGAGATTCTTCACCCGGTCCAGGTCGAGGATTCGTTCAGACACCGGCCGCATGGCCGTCGCCATGACCGGATGACGGCGCGGCAGGGATTCGTAGCCATAGACCCGCCCGAGTTCCTCGATGAGATCGGCTTCGATGGCAATATCGAAACGAAACCCGGGAGGCGTCACGGTCCATCCCTCCGGATGATCTACTAGGACCATTCCCAACCGCACAAGAATTTCAGCCACCTTAGGTCGATCGATGTTCATACCGAGCAGACGGGTAATCCGCTCGTAACGCAGCAGGATTGACGCGCGTCGTGGTAAATGCGAGGGGCTCGCCACTTCGACGATAGGTCCGGCGTCTCCGCCGGCAATGGATAGGATGAGTTCGCTGGCCCGCTCGATGGCGCGAGTCTGCAATTCGGGATCGACGCCTCTCTCGAAGCGATGCGACGAGTCGGTATTTAGCCCATAACGCCGAGCCTTGCCCATGATCACACTCGGAGTGAAAAAAGCGCATTCGACGAAAATATCGGTGGTGTCATCACCCACCGCAGAGCTGCTGCCACCCATGATACCCGCCAATGCCAGGGCTTTTCGTCCATCCGCGATGACCAAAACGTCGGACTCCAGCGCAACTTCTTCGCCATTCAACAGGCACAACTTCTCGCCCGGCGTCGCATAGCGAACATGGATGCCGCCCTCCAGCTTGGCCGCGTCGAAGGCATGCAAGGGCTGCCCCATTTCCAACAGCACGTAATTGGTAACATCCACTACCGCATCTAAAGAGCGGATGCCGGCGCGCCGCAAACGTTCGCGCATCCACAGTGGCGTCTGAACGGTACGCGATACGCCCTTGATCAACCGCCCCAGATAGCGCGGGCACGCCTCGGGCGCGGAAACACTGACCGGGAATGTTTCCGGACTCGTTACGGACACGGACGGAACGTCGGATGCCGACCAATCCAGAGCGTTGAGCGAAGCCACTTCGCGCGCAATGCCTTCTACACTTAGACAATCCGCGCGGTTCGGCGTCAGATCGACCTCGATGATGCAATCGTCCAACCCGAGATAATCCCGGACATCAGTACCTACTGGAGCGTCCGCGGGCAATTCCATCAGTCCGGTTTGAGGATCGTCGATTCCTAACTCTTTGGCCGAACACAGCATGCCGAACGAGGCCACGCCCCGAAGCTCCGATTTCCGAATGGAAACGTTCCCCGGCAGACGGCCCCCCTCGATGGCGAGCGGAATGCGCATTCCAGCCCGGACATTGGGCGCTCCGCATACGATTTGAAGCGGTTCTCCGGAACCGCTGGACACAAGGCAGACTCGCAGCCGATCGGCTTGCGGATGCGCCGAAACTTCGAGGACTTCGGCCACAATAACGCCGCTGAACGATGCGGCGGCAGGTTCGGCGCTGTCGACTTCAAGACCCGCCATCGTCAGCTGATGAACCAGTCTTTGCGTGTCTATCGGTGGATTGACGTATTCTCGTAGCCAGGCTTCGCTGAAGCGCATGGGAAGGACCGTATGTTGTTCTTAAAATGCCGCGAATTGCGAGAGGAATCTAAGGTCGTTCTCGAAGAACAGCCTGAGGTCGTTGATGCCGTAGCGCAGCATCGCGAGCCGCTCTACGCCCAAGCCAAAGGCGAATCCGGTATAGCGTTCCGGATCAATCTTGACGAATTCGAAAACGCGCGGATGGATCATTCCGCAGCCCATCACCTCCAGCCAACCGGTCTGCTTGCAGACTCGGCAGCCTTCGCCTCCGCAAATGACGCACTCGATATCGACTTCGGCGGACGGCTCGGTAAACGGGAAGTAAGAGGGACGGAAACGTACCTGCATGTCCTTTTCGAAGAACAAGGTCAGGAACTCGTAGAGTATGCCCTTGAGATCGGCAAAGCTGACGTCCCGATCGACAACGAATCCCTCCACCTGATGGAACATCGGGGTATGGGTCAAATCGGAATCGCAGCGATAGACACGGCCCGGTGCGATGACCCTTAGCGGCGGACTCTGGGTCTCCATGATCCGGACCTGCACCGGCGACGTATGGGTGCGTAAGAGGGTATGCTCGTCGAAATAGAAGGTATCATGCATCGCCCGCGCGGGATGATGAGCGGGTATGTTCAGGGCCTCAAAATTGTGGTAGTCGTCCTCCACCTCCGGGCCTTCGACGATGTCAAAACCCACATTCTTAAAGAGTTGGCTGATGCGCCGCAACGTCAAAGTGACTGGATGGAGTCCCCCGGTACGCTGCCCACGCCCTGGCAAAGTGACGTCGATGGTTTCCCGCTTGAGACGCCCTTCCAGCTCGATCGCCTCCAGAATGCACTTCCGGGCCTCCAAATCAGCCACAAACTGATCTTTGGCCCGATTGATCCAGCCTCCGGCTTCCCGTCTCTGCTCGGCCGGAAGCGTACCGAGCTCTTTCATCCGCTCGGTAAATACACCTTTCTTGCCGAGATAATGGACCCGTACTTGATCGAGTTTTCCGAGCGTATCGGCCTCGGCCACTTGTTTTCTGGCCTGCACGAGAAGCTCTTCAAGGGGTGTATTCACAGCCTTGCTCGCTTGGACAACGGTGTTGAAATAAAGAACGGGAAAAACTCTGGGCGAGTCTTTCCCGTGGAGATCAGATGCGGGCTAACCCTGGGCGATCTTGGCCAATTCAGCGAACGCATCTTTGTCGCGAACAGCCAAATCCGCCAGAACTTTACGGTCGATTTCGACGGAGGCCTTTTTCAGGCCATCCATAAAGCGGCTATAGGAAAGTCCGAACTCGCGTGCCGCTGCATTGATTCTCACGATCCAAAGCGCACGGAATTGACGCTTTCTCTGTCTACGATCCCGATAAGCATACTGGCCGGCTTTGATCACTGCCTGCTTGGCAACGCGATAAACTCGGCTACGGGCGCCGTAATAACCTTTCGCTTGCTTAAGAACCTTTTTGTGCCGGGCTCTCGCAGTGACGCCTCGTTTTACTCTAGGCATGGGCTTCTCTCTCGATGGGCAAGATAAAATTAGCTATAAGGCAACAAGCGAGCCGCACTCCGCACATCCGAAGGGTGCAAAGTGGCGGGATTGCGTAATTGACGCTTTCTCTTGGTGCTCTTCTTCGTCAGAATGTGGCGGCGGTGCGAATGATTGCACTTAAAACCGCCGGACGCAGTACGCTTGAAGCGTTTCGCTGCGCCGCGATTGGTCTTCATCTTAGGCATCTGAATCTCCTAATTAACTCAAGATTTTTTCTTTTTCGGCGCGAGCGTCATGCTCAACTGTTTACCTTCCATTTTTGGAAACTGTTCCACGAGCGCGTGCTCCACAAGATCCGCCTCAATCCGCTTTAAAAGATCCATCCCCAACTCGCGATGACTCAATTCCCGGCCACGAAACCGAACAGTGACTTTTGCCTTATCGCCGTCTGACAAAAAGCGGGTGAGACTGCGCAGCTTGACCTGGTAATCGCCCTCGTCCGTACCCGGACGGAACTTAATTTCCTTGACCTGAATCTGCTTTTGTTTTTTCTTAGCCGCTTGCAGCTTTTTATTCTGCTCGAAACGGAATTTACCGTAGTCCATCACCCGGCACACCGGAGGATCGGCTGCCGGTGAAATCTCGACCAGGTCCAGATTCGCATCATAGGCAATTTGCCTGGCTTCTCTGGCCGACACGACCCCTATTTGATTACCGTCGGGTCCGATCAACCTGACAGCGGGCGCCGTGATCTCTTCATTCAGGCGCGGCTCTTTTCTTTCAGCAGTGATATCCTATTCCTCCGAACGCAATTATTGAAACGCAGCGCGGCTCGCCACCTCGTCGGTAAACTTGCTGATTAAATCTGGCAAGTTGAAACTGCCTAGATCCTGGCCTTTCTGTGTGCGCACAGAAACGGTACGGGAACCTAGCTCTTTATCGCCGACGATTAATAAATAAGGCACACGCTGCACGGTATGCTCGCGAATTTTAAAGCCGATTTTCTCATTTCTCAAGTCGGACTTTACCCGAAAGCCTTGTTTTACAAGCCCCGCAGCCAACTCGGCTGCATATTCGGCTTGATTTCCGGTAATGTTGAGCACCACCGCCTGGACCGGTGCCAGCCAGAGCGGAAAGTATCCTGCGTAATGCTCGATGAGAATGCCGATGAAACGCTCCATCGAGCCTATGATCGCCCGATGCAACATAACCGGAGTATGACGGGCATTGTCCTCACCAATGTATTCGGCGCCGAGACGGCCCGGCATCATGAAATCCACCTGGATAGTGCCGCACTGCCATACTCGACCGATAGCATCCTTCAACGCGAACTCGATCTTGGGGCCGTAAAAAGCCCCCTCGCCCGGCTGCAATTGGTATTCGATGCCTTGCGCAGTCAGAGCCGCTGCTAGCGCGCCTTCGGCCTTATCCCAAATTTCATCGCTCCCGAGCCGCTTCGGCGGACGTGTGGACAACTTGTACAAAATGTCGGTAAACCCAAAATCCGCATAGACCTTGCGCAAGGTGCCTATAAATGCGACGACTTCGCCCTGAATTTGATCCTCAGTACAGAAAATATGGCCATCGTCCTGATTGAAACCGCGCACGCGCATGATGCCATGCAAAGTGCCCGAAGGCTCATTGCGATGACAGGAACCGAACTCACCGAATCGAATCGGCAATTCACGGTAGCTATGTAAGTGCTGCTTGAAAACTTGAATATGGCCGGGGCAGTTCATGGGCTTTACCGCGTACTCTCTATTCTCGGAGGCGGTAAAAAACATATTCTCATGAAAGTTATCCCAATGGCCTGAAGCTTTCCAAAGGCTTACGTCCAGGATCTGAGGACAGCGAATTTCTTGGTAGCCATTTTCGCGGAACACCCGGCGCATATATTGCTCGACCTGCTGATAGAGCGACCAGCCGTTAGGATGCCAGAACACCATACCCGGAGCTTCCTCCTGCGTATGGAACAGATCCTGAAGTTTGCCGATCTTGCGATGATCGCGCTTATCCGCCTCTTCCAATCGATGCAGATAGGCATCCAAATCCTTTTTGTCGGCCCAAGCGGTGCCGTAGATACGCTGCAACATGGCATTGCGAGAATCCCCGCGCCAGTAGGCGCCCGCCACTTTCATGAGTTTGAAGGCTCTCAGCTTTCCAGTATCGGGCACATGAGGGCCGCGACAAAGATCCGTAAAATCCCCTTGCGAGTAGAGAGAAATTTGCTCGCCGGGCGGTATGGCTTCGATAATTTCGGCCTTATAGTGCTCGCCTTGATTGCGGAAGAATGTAATTGCATCTTCCCGACGCATTACTTCTCGCTTGACCGGAATACCCTTTGCCGCCAGCTCCGCCATCTTTTTCTCGATTGCCTCGAGATCTTCCGGCGTGAAGGGACGTTCGAAGGCAAAATCGTAGTAAAACCCGTTTTCCACTACCGGACCGATCGTCACTTGAGCGCTTGGATACAACTCCTTAACGGCCTGAGCTAGCAGATGCGCAGTCGAATGGCGAATAACTTCCAATCCGTCCACGTCCTTGCCGGTGACCAGTTCCACTGCGACGTCGTTTTCGATGACGCTGGATAAATCAACTAGTTTTCCGTCGACCCGACCAGCCAATGCTGCCTTAGCCAACCCGGGCCCAATGGATTGAGCCACCTCCATAAGCGTTACGGGGTGATCGAATGCGCGAGCGGAACCATCTGGCAGGCGTATCACGGGCATCAGTCGAAACCTCTTCAACAAAAAAAGCATCGACCAGCGATGCTTTTCGGAATTGGTAGGCGCGATTGGACTTGAACCAACGACCCCCACCATGTCAAGGTGGTGCTCTAACCAACTGAGCTACGCGCCTGAAATCAAGAGCAGTAATTATAGAGCTATTTTTAAATTAATCAAAGCCCTTCGCTCTTACAAGTTGCAGAAGAGAGATTTCGAGGGCAGCAACTTAGCGAATTGGTTATGATGGCCATATGAATGTGAATTCATTGGAAACAGTTCTGTCCAAAGAGGAAGAGTGTTTCCGCGAGGGTGATGAATATGACCATGTCACCGATCGAGACCTTGATTTCCGAGATTCTGCCGGGTAGATCGAAGTTGCTCCGATTAACGTTGTTATGGATAACGATGTTAAGCGTAGCTGGTTGCGCGACCAGCCCGTTTTCGAAACCCGTTCGGACGGCGACAAAAAAGCAGCCATCGTTTTCGGAAATCAGCGCCCGCCCGGACGCGTACAAAGGCCGCATGGTCATGTTGGGAGGCTCGATCGTTCAAACCAGCAACCTCCCAAAGTTCACCGAACTCGAAGTCTTGCAAAAACCACTAGACAGCTCGGATCGCCCGGAAGATGTCGATACTTCCGCCGGACGATTTCTGATTCGCTGCAACCGATTCCTGGATTCAGCGGTTTATGCAAAAGGACGCGAAGTAACGGTCGCAGGAGAAGTTAAAGGCAAGGAAAGCAAGCCGCTCGATCAAATCAACTATACCTATCCAGTAATCGGTTGTAACGAAATTCACCTATGGGCCACTAGACCGACCTACACCTATTATCCGATGCCATACTGGTATGATCCTTGGTGGCGCGGCTGGCCCGGTTATTACCCTTACTGGTACCCTTACTGGTAAGACCGATTCAATTCAAGAGGCTGAAACGTAACACAGTGACAGAATTTCGGATCTCGAAAAAGGACATTCGATCCGGTTCTGCGATTGTCTGGACTCGATGTCTCGGTCTGATTGCCGCACTTGCGCTCGCGGTACAGCTCAGCGGTTGCGGATCGGTACTTTCGCGAAAAACCATGGATCAGGTCGATCCAAAACTTTCGCCCGACACCGTCCTGAACAATCCCAAAGCATTTATCGGCCAAACGGTTCTTGTAGGCGGAACGATCCTGAGCGCCGAAAATCTACAGGAAGGCACATTAGTCGAAGTTTTGGCCTACCCCACTGATAGACGCGGCGAGCCGCAACTCAGTGAGCCTGCATTGGGCAGATTCCTTCTGCTGTATCCCGGCTATTTGGATACCCTCATCTATGAGCAGGGCCGGCGAATCGTAGCGGCCGGTCGCATAATCGGTGAGCGCGTGACGGAAGCCGGTGAAACAAGCCGTGCATTTCCGCTATTGCACCCCGTGGAGATCAAACTGCTATCCGAATACGATACCGGGCCGCGTTTCGGTATCGGCTTGGGCTTTGGATTCGGCTTCTAATGAATGATTGCAACCCTGTTTTTTGTTACACCATGCAACATTCGGCAATCCTTCGGAAGATCCATCGTTTGAAATGCCATCCCCTCATTCTGAAAATGGAATTCAGCGCATTCCCCACAAACGGCAGCGCTGTTCAATATATGCTACCTACGTAATGCTATGAACAGGCTTTCAAGACCACAATGATCTTTATTAGTGCCTACTCCTTACCTTCTTCTCTTATCGGATAGTAAAAATGATTGATAGTTTACTCGACATCCCCTGGTGGGGACTTATTGTGGTTACGCTAGGGCTGACCCACATCACCATCGCCAGCGTCACAATCTTTCTCCATCGCCATCAAGCGCATCGCGCCTTGGACCTTCATCCGGCGGTCAGCCATTTTTTTCGACTTTGGCTGTGGCTGACGACCGGCATGACCACCAAGGCGTGGGTCGCGATTCATCGCAAACACCACGCCAAATGCGAAACACCGGACGATCCCCATAGCCCTCGCGTATTTGGCATAAGCAAGGTGTTGTGGGAAGGTGCGGAACTCTACCGGACCGAAGCCATAAACCCTGAAACCTTGGACCAGTACGGCTACGGTACACCCGATGACTGGATAGAGCGGAAACTTTATACACCGCATCCAGGCTTGGGCGTCGCTCTGATGTTTCTCGCCGATGTCGCACTGTTCGGCTTCTTCGGTATCACCATCTGGGCCGTGCAAATGCTCTGGATTCCCTTTTGGGCTGCGGGCGTGGTCAACGGCCTAGGGCATTACTCCGGCTATCGCAATTTCGAGACCCGTGACGCATCCACCAATCTCTTCCCGATCGGCTTATTGATCGGCGGCGAGGAACTCCACAACAATCACCATGCCTACCCCTCTTCAGCGCGGCTGTCCTCCCTCTGGTGGGAATTGGACATCGGCTGGGTCTACATTCGCCTGATGGAACTGTTGAAATTGGCTAAGGTCCGGCGAGTTGCTCCAAAAATCCGCATTCTTCCCGACAAGAAACTGATCGACCTGGCAACGATACAGGCTGTAATGCGCAATCGAGTCCATGTGTTGGCTTTATACGGCCGCAGCGTGGTGCTTCCAGTCTTGCGCCAAGAATTAAGGACAGCGCTTCCGGCGTCCCGACGCCTACTCCGCGATGCAAAACCGCTCTTGGTTCGAGAGGATATCCAACTTGACGAGGCTGCTATCCGTACTCTTGATCGAGCACTAAACCTGAGTCAGACACTGCACACCGTTTACCGATTCAAAGAGGAATTGAAACAGCTCTGGGCGAACTCCACAGTCAGCTACGAAGCACGCGTGCAATCGCTCAGAGAGTGGTGCACCCGAGCAAGGGAAACGGGCATCCAAGGCCTTCAGGATTTTGCCGACGCATTGCACGGCTATACCATTACAAATCGCCTGTCAGTCAACTATTTACCCAACGCGTAATACCATGTAAGGCATCCGCTGCCGCGCGGTGCCTGATATAAGTCACGTGTAGCCGGGAAAGTTGCGATCCGACTCACGAAGGATCGGGCTTTCTCGGCTAATTCCTTGCCAGCAACAACCGCCCAGCCCGGTACACGAAATAGCTTTAGAATCACGATCTTCATTCGGATTTGAAGTGGCGAGCGCGTGACGTCTTGTCCTCGGCCCGGCGGTGAGCGCCCGTGATTCCCGCCGATTCACTGATCACTTACTTACGACTGGCCGCACAATCGTCAACTCATCTGACGCCTTAGTTCCGTCTTTCGATCGTTAACTTACACGCTTTGGCAGGCCATACCTCCGAAGTAAGTAAGTATTCGATACCTCTCCCTACAGCACCCTCTGCTTTCCTTACTAAAAAATCAGAATTCCCTTACTTCTATTCTGTGATTTCCGTACCAGACTTAAAAACGTTGGAAAAATGCTCGAGAAGGTCTCGATTGCGAACGGCAACGAGCGTGTAACCATCTTGCATAACTCCAAAATCATCGCCCTAACCTAGGCTGCAACCGCAGTCGATGTACCGGAAAGATTTCGAACGACACCTCCAGCATGGGCCACCCTGGACTGTTTCCGCCGGACGGAGCGGCCTCGATGTGCTTAGCGTCATAACCAAAAAATCACGACCACACACTGATCAAGTATTTGACTCGATAGGAAGTACCGATAGCGTTGATACCGTGAGGGGCCATGGTGCCCGTTAGTTCTGCCCGCTAATTTCCAATACTGAAATAAAACCTTAATTCAACCAAACCCTTAATCGAGGGTGCAGTTTTTTTTTGACAAATTAAAACGATTCGAGGACGTGACAAGAGCCGTCGCCGGCATAGGCGCCAAGCACGGTAATCCGGAAATCGAAAACCAGCAGGGGTAAAAACACAGATGCGCAAGGAGTTACACACCACACGCGAATTCTCCGCCTCCGAATATTTATCGAATACAGCTTTATGGTCTTATGCGAGCAGTCTCGGAGCAGCCGGTTTACTGGTGACGGGCCAGGCGGGAGATTGGAGCACCGGCAGTCTGATCGGGGGCGGCGCCTTGCTACTCATGGCGCTGCTGCCGGTTCGTCTGCTTGCCGCCCGGTCGGAGAGAGAGCTGGCGGCAGCGATAAATAAGAGCAACGCCATTCTACGGACTGAGCACGAAAAGAGGCGCGAGCCCATCCACAGCCTGGACCAATTATGTGCAGCCGTATTGCCGGTATGGTCCGGCCAGATCGAGATGGGGCGGTCGCAGATGGAAGAAGCCATAGTCATACTCAGCGACCGTTTCGCCGATATTGCGCATGACCTGCAAACCACGGTAATCGCATCGCAAGAAGCAGCCCACGATATCGGCGGACAAGCGAGCGACAACGGCATGATGTCGCTCCTGGCGCAGAGCCAGAACGAATTGAACTCGGTTCTCGCCTCTCTGAAGACTGCTTTAGACATGAGGCGGATGGCGATGCAGGAAATCCTGCAACTGTCCCACTTCACGGAAGAGTTGAAACAGATGGCAGCGGAGGTCGCCAGTGTCGCCGGGCAGACCAACTTACTGGCCCTTAACGCGGCTATCGAGGCCGCACGAGCGGGGGAAGCCGGAAGAGGATTTGCGGTCGTCGCGGATGAAGTGCGAAAGCTTTCGACATTTTCCGGAGAAACCGGAAAACGGATCAGCGAACGGGTGAATGTCATCAACGAGGCCATCACCTCGGCATTAGAGCTTTCCGAAAAAAGCGCCAATCAAGACGTGAAATTGCTGACCGACTCCGAGACCGCGATCAACCGGGTTCTCGACCAATTCAGCAAAGCGGGTGGCGCTTTGAGCCAATCCGCCGAGATCCTTCAAGGAAAAAGCGTAGAGATCAAGAACGAGCTATCGGACATTCTGGTCTCGCTGCAATTCCAAGACCGGGTCAGCCAAATCCTCGGGCATGTGCGCGACGATTTGGAAAAGCTTCATGCTCGTATTTCCGAAGCGTCCGGAAAAGAAACGATCGATGCCACGCTGTGGCTCAAGGAATTGGCGCAAACCTATACCACCGAGGAGCAACGCCGGCACCACCATGGCGTACAGCCCGTCAGTTCCGATCGATCTGCGAACATCACTTTCTTTTAATCCCTAAGGAGTAGCACCGTGGCCAAAACCATTCTCATCGTCGACGATTCGGCCTCGCTTCGCCAGGTCGTAAGCATTGCCTTGAAAGGAGCGGGCTATGACGTCATCGAAGCCCGCGACGGCCAAGACGCTCTGACCAAGCTGAACGGGCAACGAATTCACCTGATCATCAGCGATGTCAATATGCCCAATATGGATGGAATCAGCTTCGTCAAAGAGGCGAAACAGCTCCCCGCGTACAAGTTCACTCCGGTGATCATGCTCACCACCGAGTCACAGGAAAGCAAAATGGCCGAAGGCAAGGCGGCGGGCGCCAAGGCGTGGGTTGTCAAACCATTTCAGCCCGCGCAAATGCTCGATGCGGTGTCGAAATTGATCATGCCGTGAAGGAGCCTCAGTCATGGCCATAGAATTCACTGAAGAAGGCGGCGCTTTGCGTCTCGCCGGCGAACTGACCATCTACCATGCCGCGGAGATCAAACAGCCTCTCATAGCTAGGCTACAAGCCGGAAACGAACTCGAAATCGACTTGTCCGGCATCAGCGAAATTGACACGGCGGGATGTCAACTCCTCATGCTGGCCAAAAAGGAGGCCGATCGTACTGGAACCCATCTTCGCCTTATTTTCCATAGCCCGGCGGTTCTGGAGTTGATGGACCTATATAACCTGGCGGGCTTCTTCGGCGATCCCCTGGTCATAACCGCCGCGCCGGATTCGAGAGGACTGTCGTCATGAGTCTGGATCAAGCACTGCCGGTCTTCATCGAGGAAAGCCGCGCTCTTCTCCAAGAAATGGAACAAGGCCTTCTACGGCTGGAACAGGCGCCGGAGGATCCCGATATCTTGAACGCTATTTTTCGCGCCGCCCACACCATCAAAGGCTCGGCAGGGCTGTTCGGTTTTGACGCCATCGTATCCTTCACCCATGTCGTGGAGAACGTGCTGGATCGGATGCGCGCCGGCGAAATCCCGCCGCGCCCCGATTTGACCAATCTCTTGCTCCAATCCTGCGACGAGATCTCCGTCCTAGTCGATGCAGCGACTGTCGGAACCGAATCGAATGCAGAGCCGACGCTCACTGGCGCCGGACTGCTCCATCGGCTACGCCGCTATCTGGAGACATCCGATTCACGGAACGACATCGGTCATCTGCCGGCCGAAACACCCGCACCGGTAGAGGTTTGCGGCGAAGGTGCCGTGACCGGCGATTGCTGGCACATCGCCGTGGATTTCGGCGAAAACATTCTGCGCAACGGCTTCGATCCGGCATCGTTCATTCGTTACCTCTGCAAGCTAGGCGATATCGTCCATCTCGCGACCCAAACGGAACGGCTTCCGCCCGCCGAACACATGGATCCCGAGAGCTGTTACCTCGGCTTCGAGATCGATTTCAGAAGCCCGACAGATAAAAAAACTATCGAAAGCGTCTTCGAGTTCGTGCGGGACGATTGTCACATTCGCATCACCCCGCCGTCCGCTTTCGCAGCAGTCGCCATCGAGCGCATCGAGGCTTTGAAGGCAGAAGCGGACAAGGTGGGCGAGATTCTAGTCGAGGTCGATGCGGTCACCCCTTGGGAAATCGAAGAGGTGCTGATCCTGCAAAACGAGATCGAAGCCAGAGCCCAAAGACACCCGCCGATGGGCGAAATACTGGTGCAGGAAGGCATGCTGCAACAACCGGTCGTCCAGGCAGCTCTCGAAAAACAAAAGAAAATCCGCGACGCCAAGACCGGCGAAACCCGCCTCATCCGCATTCATTCCGGAAAGCTGGACCAACTCATCAATCAGGTGGGCGAATTGGTCATCGCCGGAGCGACGGCATCCTTGCTGGCGCAACGAACGAACGACAGCGCACTGCAAGAAGCGCTATCCACCACCCTGCGTCTGGTGGAGGAAGTCCGTGGCGGCGCCCTTCAGTTGCGCATGGTGCAGATCGGCGAAACGTTCAACCGCTTCAATCGCGTCGTTCGGGATGTTTCCAAAGAACTGGGCAAAGACATTGAACTCCAGATCAGCGGCGCGGAAACCGAGCTGGATAAAACCGTGGTGGAAAAGATCGGCGATCCGCTGACCCACCTGGTGCGCAATGCCATCGACCACGGCATCGAGCCTACGGATCGGCGTATCGCGGCCGGCAAACCGGCAAAAGGCACGGTTCGGCTCAACGCCTATCACGAATCCGGCAGCATCGTCATCGAAGTGAACGACGACGGCGGCGGATTGAATCGCGACAAGATATTGAGCAAGGCAATCGAGCGGGGGCTGGCGAACGCCAATCAAAACCTGAGCGAGCAAGAGATTTATCACTTGATCTTCGAGCCCGGTTTTTCCACCGCCGACAAGATCAGCAACTTGTCCGGACGGGGCGTCGGCATGGACGTCGTGCGGCGCAATATCGAAGCGCTCCGCGGCACGGTGGAAATCCAAAGCCATGAAGGGCAAGGCTCGACCATACGCATCCGCCTACCCCTGACTCTAGCCATCATCGACGGTTTTTTGGTGAGTGTCGGCGGCTACTCCTATGTCATTCCTCTGAACACAGTGTCGGAGTGCGTAGAGCTGAATGAGCGGGAGCAGTATCACGGCAGCTACGTCAATCTGCGCGGGGAGGTATTGCCCATCCTCAATCTGCGCGAACACTTCAAGGTAAACAGCCAAACGTCCCGCCGCCGGAACATTGTCGTGGCCCACTTTGGCGGGCAGAAGGCAGGCCTTTTGGTAGACGAACTCATGGGCGAATTCCAGACCGTGATCAAGCCTCTCGGCAAGCTGTTCGGTAAAGTGCGCGGCGTCAGCGGCTTCACCATCCTGGGCTCGGGCGACGTGGCGCTGATTCTCGACGTACCCTCGCTGATTCAGCACGCCGCCAGTCTGGAAGCTCAAAAAGTAGCCTGAAAGCGAACACCTTTCTAACGAACGGCAAAGGACAACCCGGACACACGACAAGGCAACACGCAAAACATCTCAACGATCACTTCCCTCACGACAAAAAGGAAGAACAAAAATGACTTTATTCCATCGATTCACCGTCAGAGCCCGGCTACTCGGACTGGTTTTCTTGCTTTGCGCCTTTCAGATCATGATCGGCTGGAACGGGTTGTCCGGCATGAAGCAAAGCAACACCGGACTCCAAACCGTCTATAGCGACCGCGTCGTGCCTCTCAGGAAGCTGAAGAAGATTTCCGACGCTTACGCCGTCCACATCATAGACGCGGTCAACAAGGCCAATGCCGGATTGATTACCGCAGAAGACGCCCGGCAGCGGATACGTAGCGCGAACGAGCGCATCCGGACGGAATGGAACGCCTACGCCGCTACCCGCTTGACCGAAGAGGAGAGCAGACTGGTCGTCGCGGCCAAGATGCTGTTCAGCGATTCCGACCGGAAGATCGACCGTCTGCTCGAAGTGTTGGATGCCAAGACCGGAAACATCGCGGGACAACTCGGCGAATTCGACGGCCCGCTCTACGCCGTGATCGATCCGGTCACCGATAGAATCGCCGACCTGTCCAATTTGCAATTGACCGTCGCCGAACAGGAGTTCGACAAAGCGCAAGAAAACTATCGCGTCGTCTTCGGTTTTGCCATCGGTACGATTGTCGCGAGCATTCTCATCGGCTTTCTAACCGGCTTGTGGCTCGTCAATAACCTCGCCAAGCAACTCGGCGGCGAACCCGGCTATGTTGCGGAGGTGGCGCGTCGGGTGGCGGGCGGCGATCTTACCGCCACCCTCGAAACCCGACACGGCGATACCACCAGCGTCGTCGCTGCCATGAAGTTCATGGTGGAGAAGCTCTCGGGCATCATTGCCGATGTACGCGGCACGGCGGGCCAATTGTCGAGCGCCTCGGAAGAGGTCTCGGCCACCGCCCAGAGCCTGTCGCAAGCCTCCAGCGAACAAGCTGCCAGCGTCGAGGAAACCAGTGCCGCCATCGAGCAGATGTCCGCCTCGGTCAACCAGAACGCCGAAAACGCCAAGGTCACCGACGGCATGGCCCAAAAAGCCGCTACCGAGGCCCAAGAAGGGGGCGAGGCGGTGCAGTCCACGGTGGAGGCCATGCGCCAGATCGCCCAGAAGATCGGCATCATCGACGACATCGCCTATCAAACCAACCTTCTGGCGTTGAACGCCGCCATCGAGGCCGCCCGTGCCGGCGATCACGGCAAGGGCTTCGCCGTGGTGGCGGCGGAGGTGCGGAAATTGGCCGAACGCTCCCAAGTCGCTGCTCAGGAGATCGGGGAACTGGCCGGCGGCAGCGTCAAACTGGCGGAGAAGGCCGGGAAGCTCTTGGACGAAATCGTGCCCTCCATCGCCAAGACTTCCGATCTGGTGCAGGAGATCGCCGCCGCCTCCAACGAACAATCCGCGGGTGTGAATCAGATCGCCACGGCGATGGCCCAGCTCAACCAGATCACCCAGCAAAACGCCTCCTCCTCGGAAGAGCTGGCCGCCACTGCCGAGGAGATGAGCAGCCAGGCCGAGCAACTGCAGCAGCTCATGGAGTTCTTCACGCTGGCGCAAGGCGAGTCCCGCGGCACACCGGCCAAGCCTGCGGTCCGTCAAGCACAATCCGCTTCCGCGCCGCGTCCCCTGGAAACTTATGCCATGAGCCGACACGAATTCGAGAAGTTTTGAGACAAGCAGTGAAATAAAAAGGAGCCGCCATGGCGAATCTCATCGCGCCCCAAAAATCGTCGCCGCAGATCGACCAAGATTCCGATAGCGCGCAGCAATATCTCACCTTTCAACTGGGCGGCGAACTGTTCGCCCTCGATATTCTTCACGTCAAAGAAATCCTCGAGTACGGCCAGATCACGCCGGTGCCCATGACCCCGGTTTTTATCCGCGGCGTCATCAACCTGCGTGGGGCGGTGGTGCCGGTCATCGATCTTTCCGCCCGCTTCGGTCGCGGCCTCGCCGACGTGACACGGCGGAGCTGCATCATCATCGTGGAGGTGCAACACGAGGGAGAACGCGACGACATCGGCGTGACCGTCGATGCCGTAAACGAGGTCGTGGAGCTTCCACCGGCCGGAATCGAGCCGGCACCGGCCTTCGGCGCCAAGATCCGCACCGAGTTCATCGCCGGCATGGGCAAGCTCGATGGCCGCTTCGTGATCTTGCTGGATCTCGCCAAAGTGCTGTCCCTCGACGAGATGGTGTTGCTCGCCGAGATGGGACACGGAGATCGTGAAACCATGGAATAGCCGGCAAGACGATCCGATCTGTCCGGCTCGCCCCAGGCCATCCGGGACAGATCGCCCGTCGAATTCCCGAACGGCAGACACGAAGCAGACGTGAATCACAAAAAATCATTTACCTGAATAACGACCGTTTTTGGACCATGGACTCTTTGACCATCAGCGATTATGAATTCCGGCAATACCAAAAGCTTCTCTACGACATTGCCGGCATCCATCTGTCGCCGGCGAAAAAGGCTTTGGTGTGCGGACGATTGGCCCGGCGGCTCGGCCAGCACGGACTGACCAGTTACGGCGATTATTTTCGCCTTTTAACCGACAAACGGGAGACCGGGGAGCTGCAGCACGCGCTCGATCTGCTGACCACCAATGAGACCTATTTCTTCCGCGAACCTGGGCATTTCGATTTTTTGAGGAACAACATCCTCGCGTCCCACCGCCCCACCCAAACCTTCCGTGTCTGGAGCGCGGCATGTTCCAGCGGCGAAGAGCCTTACAGCATCGCCATGGTGCTGGCCGATCGATTGGGTAGCGGCCCCTGGGAAGTTTTGGGCTCCGACATCAGTCGGCGCGTTCTCGAAAAAGCTCGGCTCGGCCATTATCCGATCGAACGGGCTAAGCACATCCCCAGGGAGCACTTGACCCGCTATTGCCTCAAGGGAATCGGCTCTCAGGAAGGCACCTTCCTTATCGATAACCGCCTAAAAAGCCGCATGCGCTTCATGCAGATCAATCTGAATGAATCCCTCCCCAAACTCGGCGAGTTCGACGCGATCTTCCTGCGCAATGTCCTGATCTATTTCGACCAAACGGTAAAACGGCGGGTAGTGGCCCGTCTGATCCAAACGTTGAAACCGGGTGGGCATTTCATCATCGGTCATGCGGAAACCCTGAACGGCGTCGACGAAACGCTGGAACCCGTCGCCCCTACCATTTACCGCAAACCATGAGCTGCACCCTTGTTTCACCTCCCGGATTTCAAGAAATCCATCTGCGTCCGGGGGACTTCTACTTCGGGCAAGGGCCGGTGCGCCTCATTACCCTGCTCGGTTCCTGCGTAGCCGTGATTCTATGGCATCCGCGCCTCCGCCTCGGCGGCATGTGTCATTACATGTTGCCGGCCCGCGGCCATGGGCGGGTGTCGGAACCGGATGGACGCTACGCCGATGAGGCGATGGAACTCTTCCGCCGGGAAGTCTTACGCGCCGGAGCGCCGGCTTCCCAATACCGAGCACGCTTGTTCGGCGGCGGGAACATGTTTTCGAGCCGTTCCGCGCCCGCCGCCCTGAACGTGGGCACCCGCAACGTGGAAGCCGCCAGATCCCTGGCAACCTGCCTCGGTGTGCGGGTCGATGAAGAACATCTGGGCGGCGTGGGCTATCGGAAGCTGGCATTCGAACTTTGGAGCGGCAAGACCCGCCTCGACCACTGCCAAGAACTCATCGAATTTTCCCCGGCAGGAACAAGGAGCGAATCTCAGTGAAACGAATTAGCGTCATGCTGGTGGACGATTCGGCGGTAGTGCGCCAGGTCATAGGAAACATCTTGAGCCAGGATCCCGCCCTAGAAGTCATCGGCGCGGCTTCCGACCCCCTCTTCGCCCTGGAGCGGATGAAACGGGAGTGGCCGGACGTCATCGTCCTGGACGTGGAAATGCCCCGCATGGACGGAATCACCTTTCTGAAAAAGCTCATGGCGGAACATCCGACCCCGGTGGTGATCTGCTCCTCGCTCACGGAGAAAGGTACGGAGACCTCCATGCAGGCTTTGTCCGCCGGTGCCGTGGGTATCGTCGCCAAAGCCAAGCTTGGGATTAAGCAACACCTGCAAAGCATCGCCGGCGAATTGATCCACGCCGTCAAGTCGGCAGCCCTAGCCGACGTCAAGCGGTTGACGCCTGCGGACCCATCGCACAAGGCCGAGCCTAAGCTTAGCGCCGATGCCGTGCTGTCCCTCTCTCATCGCCCCCTCGCGCAGACTACCGACAAAGTGGTCGCCCTTGGCGCCTCCACCGGCGGCACGCAGGCACTGGAAACGGTGCTCACGGCCCTGCCGCGGGTCTGCCCCGGCATCGTCGTGGTTCAACACATGCCGGAAAAATTCACCACCGCTTTTGCCAACCGCTTGGACAAGCTCAGCGCGGTCGAAGTCAAAGAAGCGGCCAACGGCGACCGGGTCTTGCCAGGCCGGGTTCTGATCGCGCCCGGCGGCCGCCATATGCTGCTCAAGCGTAGCGGCGCTCTTTATTACGTGGATGTGATTGACGGTCCGCTGGTGAATCGGCACCGCCCGTCGGTGGATGTATTGTTTCGCTCGGTAGCCAATGCGGCGGGAAAAAATGCTTTCGGGGTAATCATGACCGGCATGGGCGACGACGGTGCCCGCGGCCTGAAGGAAATGCGCGAAGCCGGGAGCCGGACCCTGGCCCAGGACGAAGAAACTTGCGTCGTGTACGGCATGCCGAAAGAAGCCGTCAGGCTCGGAGCGGCGGAGCGCAGTATTGCGCTTTCGGATATCCCGGCCGCGATCCTGGATTATGGCGCGAATCGGTGAGTCTCTCGCCCTATGCACGAGTATCGGCGCAGCTCGGCTACAGCCCGAATGATTGATCTTTGGAATCTTGTACAGCGATGAGAATCACTTTTGGAGCGGAGATTTATGACGATCATCGACGTTGAGCGATCGAGTCAATCCGCATTCGTATTTGGCCCCAATACAGGGAGGCCAATAAGGCAAGTTGCGCGGCTGCTTCTTCCGATCAGCTTATTTTCTTTCGGGCTTTGGCTATTCATACCGGAAAAGGCCGTTCATTTCAGCCACTATCCCGTTCTTCACACGCTTGTAGAAATTCCAGCCATCGTCATCGCCGCAATGGTATTCGGCATCGGCTGGAATGCCTATGACGAGAATCGTCCATTCGTCTTGCCGATTCTCGCCTGCGGCTTTCTGACGGTCGGCTTGCTCGACCTGGCGCACGTACTGTCGTTTCCGGGGATGCCGGACTTCGTCACGCCCAATCATCCGGAAAAAGCCATCAATTTCTGGTTAGCGGCACGCTATTTGGCTGCTGTCGCATTCTTGGCCGCCGGCTTGCTACCTTGGCACCCGACGAATCGGGTCGGTCTTCGGCGCGTTACATTGGCCGGATGCCTGGCCGTTGCTTCCCTGATCATCTGGTTCGGCCTTTTCCGGGAAGACTTTTGGCCGCGGACGTTTCTTCCGGGACAAGGCTTGGCGCCGTTCAAGGTCAACGCGGAATACGCACTGATGCTCATCTATGCGGTTATCAGTCTCATTCTGCTATACCGTTTGCGCCGGCCTCAGCCCATTGCCCTGGCGTATTTGATGGGCGCTTCGGCGGTCACGGCCTTGAGCGAGTTGTGTTTCTCTCAGTATCGGGCCGTCGACGATCTGTGCAACTTTGTTGGTCACCTTTACAAGGCTATCGCCTATTTTCTCGTTTATCGCGGGATTTTCGTCGAAGGCGTACACGAACCTTATCTGCGGCTTCAAGCATCCCGCGAAGCACTTAAAAAAAGCGAGACGCGTTTTCAAGATTTGCTTGAATTCGAGCCGGACGGAATCTTGCTTACGGACGCTGAGTGCAGCATCGCGATGGCTAACGCCAAAGCGGAAATCATCTTCGGTTTTTCTAGAGCGGAGCTCATCGGCCAATCGATGAAAATGCTGATCCCCGAAATTTGCCAGGAGAAGTATTTAGTGCAATGGGATGCTCATCGTGAAGGACAGCAAACCCAATCAGTAGGGCGGGAAGTATGGGCACGACGCCAGGACGGTTCCGCCTTCCCCGCCGAGGTGACGTTGGGCCAACTCCACACCGATCAAGGCCCGATGACCATCGTCGCCGTGCGCGACATCACCGAACGCAAGCAACGCGAGGAAGAACGCGACCGTCTCGCGGCGATTCTGGAAGGAACCTCGGATCTTATCGGCATTGTCGATACCGACCTCAAACCGATCTACATCAATCAGGCCGGACGCGCGATGCTGGGGCTCGGGCAGACGGAAGACATCTCCGCATTGCATATCGAACAGTTTCATCCACCACAGGTATTCAAAACGCTGCTGATGGAAGGGCTTGCCGAAGCAGAAAGCGCAGGCGTCTGGCGCGGCGAAACGGAACTGGTCAACCGATCCGGCAACAAAATCCCGCTCTCCCAGGTCATCATCGCGCACAAGGGCGTCGATGGCCGGGTTGCCTACTGGTCGACAGTGGCCCGCGACATCGCCGAGCAGAAACAATACGAGGCGATGCTAAAATTTCAGGCCACCCACGATCCTCTGACCGCATTGCCCAATCGTTCCCTATTCCGCGAGCGGCTGGAGCAGGCGATGCTCAGGGCGCAGCGTACCGGCGGTTTGGTCGCGGTGCTCCTGGTCGATCTCGATGATTTCAAAGACGTCAACGACACCTTGGGGCACGACATCGGCGACGAACTGGTTAAAATGATCGGCGCCCGGCTTAAAGGCGCATTGCGCCAGGAGGACACCGTAGCCCGGCTCGGCGGTGACGAATTCGCGGTGCTCCTGCCTCATGTCGGCGATCCCCTGTCCGCGGGACAAAAGGCACAGGTACTGCTGGATGCCATCGCACAACCCTGTCAGATCGAGAACCACTATATTTTTATCAGCGCCAGCATAGGTATCACCCTCTACCCCAACGACGGCAACGATGTTCATGGACTGTTGCGCAATGCCGACATGTCTATGTATAAGGCAAAAGAAGAAGGACGGCGCAAGTTTCAGTTCTACACCGCCGAGATGAATGCTCGCCTCCGGGAGAAACTGGAAATCGTCAACGATCTGCGCAAGGCTTTGGACCAAAGCGAATTCACATTGCATTATCAGCCCAGAGTCAATCTGGTCACCGGTCGAATCTGCGGTGTCGAAGCGCTGATTCGTTGGCAGCACCCGAAAAAAGGATCTATTTCGCCGGACAAATTCATCCCGATCGCGGAGGAAACCGGCCTGATCATCCCGATCGGCGAATGGGTGTTCCGCACCGCCTGCACGCAGGCCAAAGCCTGGTGCGATAAAGGACTGCCCTTCAACCGCATGGCCGTCAATCTGTCGGCACGTCAATTTGCGCAGCCGGGCTTGGTCGAAGTCGTTGCCGCCATCGTTGAACAGACCGGTCTTTCGTCACGGATACTCGAACTGGAGATTACCGAGAGTATGCTGATGCGCGATCAATCCGTGGCGACCGAGGTGCTGGATCGCTTAAAGCAGATGGGCATCGTTCTGGCCGTCGACGACTTTGGAACCGGCTACTCTTCTCTGAGCTATCTGAAGCAATTTCCCTTGGATTATCTCAAGATCGACCGGTCGTTCGTACGCGACCTGATCGAGGATCCCGATGACGCACGCATCGTCGAAGCCATCATCGTTCTGGCTCACAGCCTCAATCTTGGGGTGATCGGAGAAGGCGTCGAAACGCCGGAGCAGGTCGCATTTCTGAAAGCCCGCCATTGTGACGAAATGCAGGGTTATTACTTCAGCAAACCGGCCTCTGCCGATGACGTCGAAGCGATGTTGCGGACCGGCAAATCGCTCGATCTGGCCATTTCCTCCACTTAGACTTTTCCCCTTTTTGAGAATTGGAATGATTGATGATCAAGATCCTCGTAGCTGACGATCACGCCATTGTGCGCTATGGAATAACTCAAATCCTGTCCACGGTAGTCAGTTTCGCAGTCGTAGATGAAGCCGCAAATGCGTCCGAGGTGTTGGACAAATGTCGCCGGACCGATATCGACGTTCTGCTTTTGGACTTGTCCATGCCGGGTACTCAAGGCGTCGACTTGATCGAGCGTGTCCATCGGGTCAAACCATCGCTTCCGATACTCATCCTGACGATGCACACCTCAGAACAGATCGCGACGGAAGCGATCAAAGCGGGCGCTGCGGGCTACATCACCAAGGACTGCGAGCCGGGATTCCTAATCGCCGGCATACAAAAAGTGGCAAGCGGCCAGCGCTTCATAGAACCTTCGCTGGCGGAAAAAATAGTTTTTACCATGTCACCGGATCAACATCCCCACGCAGGACTTTCGCAACGTGAGCGACAGGTTCTCCGCCTTTTCGCTTCGGGAAAGCGAGTTCAGGACATCGCCGAAACGTTATCCTTAAGTGAAAAAACCGTGAGCACCCATAAAACTCGACTTATGCGCAAGCTCAGCGTCAAAAATAACGCCGATCTGATCCGGTATGCCGTTGAGCATGATTTGGCCGGATAATGATCGTGGAAAAACGGCAACAGGTGAACGGATAAAGGCCTATAGGCTATGCCCATCGTTCCTGATTAAGAGTCGCTAACAAAACATTGAACGCTGAGCATGGTGCTAGTGGACTGCTTGATAAGTAATTCAACATAGTCGCAGTGCTGGACTGTGCCTTCTACACTCGCTCTCACGGCAGTTCGAAACGCGAGGTGAGAGCGATGAGGCGACGTCAGCCCCGTGGCGTTCA
>Ga0196980_1000049_pt1 | contig 40931 bp, 58 predicted proteins | sample S3_1013CmetaG_FD_155486 | JGI IMG/M metagenome (GOLD analysis project Ga0196980, IMG submission 155486) | Soil microbial communities from Anza Borrego desert, Southern California, United States - S3_10-13C | ecosystem: Environmental > Terrestrial > Soil > Desert | place: USA: California... | reverse complement strand
TGTTTCGAGATTGGTCAGACAAAAATTGGTATAGCGAGGCTGTATCACTGATTGCAAAACGAGCGATTAATATTTCTATAAATTACAAGTCTTTTTTAGAAATTAGGTCTATGAAGGATATAAAGTGGGGAGTATTGTCAAAAATCAAATCTAGTAAAACTGACATATACGCTTATATACCACTAACCCTACTAGTAAGGGGTATTTTGTCAAGTAAGTTATCCCCTTTACAGACGTCTAAGGAAGGTGTAGGGTATAAGAGTAAAGCACTTTTTATTGGGGACATTGTGGACCAGGGGAGAATCAAACTCCTTGGCTATAAATTTTCAGGTTATATTGTACGTCAGTACAAATCAGCTTCCTGGCCCACGATGCACCCAATAAGTAGTGCTTTTTCTGTTTTCAAATCTAATAAAAAATACTCCTTTCACGGCACCACCAATATTTCTATTGATGGGGTCCTGAAAAGAGTGCTTTTTAGACTTGCTTCCGTGACTGGAATCTCCAGTTACTTTAGTGTATTAACTTATAACTTCTTTGTCAAATAATATGGAAGAAAAATTACTTGCCATAATCAAATCAACTATTCATGATGCCATTCAGGAGAAAGTGAATGGCAAAATTGACGGCTTAAGACATGAATTAAGCGAGTATATAAAGGACGATACCGCTTGGAAGGTAGATGCCCAGCCAACAATAGAAGCTTTTAAAAACGCCAAGGGAGCTTACACAGTATTTAAGATATTTGTGGCCATTATTTTAGGTCTTTCTGCTGTCGCTGGTTTCTTTAAGTTAATAAAATGAAATTTTTACTAAAACTTCTCAAGTTATTTATAAAGGAGAGATATAACGGAGCAAGCCAAGATACCCGTTCTCCTTCTGAGAAGGCAAAAGATTACCAGCATGAGGAGTTTTTTGGCTACTCAACAGCACCTCTTGAGTGGAAAGAGATGGTTTTACCTAATTACCCTGTAAGAAATCAAGATGGGTCAGGGGCATGTGGTCCTTTCGCCGCGTCTGTAGCTTTAGGTAGGAATAGTGAGGTAGAAAATGGGAAATACGAAGTATTAGATCCGGCTTTCATCTATCAAAAAAGATCCAACAAGCCTTCGCCTGGGATGAACATGATAGAGCTGTTTGAACTTATGTGTTCTGTGGGAATGCCCCTAGATACCGGATTGTCTTCGGATAATAAAGGGGATTCCGATTTAGATAATAAGCAATTTACTTTAGAACAAATACAGGATGCTTTAAAGAGAAGGGGAAAGAGTTTTATATTTATAAGAAAAGATATTGAAGCAATCGCGGATGTAATTAATAAGGGGCACACGCCTATTTACATAGTCAGATGCCAGTTTGATGAATGGACAGAAAATCCGGAAGTATTACATCCAGAGATGAAAATTGGAGTGGATCGCTTTGAGGTGAATCATTTTAACCCATGGCCAGCTTTTGGTCTTAAGGATGGGTTTAAAAAACTCGCTAGTCTAGATAGTTGGGGGACTAAATACGGAAAAAATGGCTGGAGATTTATTGATCAAGAATTTATTGATGAGCGAGTTGAAGCAGTTGGGTATGTAATAGATCTACCTAACCTTGAAAAACCGAACAAACCTACCTACAAATTCACCAAATATTTGACTTACGGATTACGCGAAGATAAAGATGTAGTAGCACTACAAGATATTCTGAAGTACGAAGACTGTATGGACAAAAACATACCAAGTACAGGAAACTTTTTAAACCAAACTAGACTCGGCGTTATGAAGCTACAAAGAAAATACAAAATTGCTAGTGAGGCAGATATTAAACAAGCAAACGGAGCATGTAGGAAACAGACTATTGCGTGGCTCAATCAAAATTATTCCCTAGACACACAAACATGAAATTTTCATTCTTAAAATCAAAAACATTTTGGCTTTCAATTATTGCGAGTGTTATAGCTTTTATTCCTGCATTACAGGAAACGAGCTTAATCTCAACTGAGTGGGCTACTATGATTCTTAGTTTTCTCGTGGCAGTAAACCGCGTAGCTAAGGATATTCAATAAACCCTTATAAAATAAGGCTTTTTATGTCTTGACAACTTTTAGTTTGGACAAGATGGTATTTCGTAATGGATCTTTAAAAGGAGAAGTTATGAAGGATTTTTCTTTGCAAAAAAGACTTCGTTGCGTAATGTGCCCGAACACAATGCAAGCAAGTTATGGTTCGCGCATCGGCAACGGACTCGGAACCTGTAGTCATTCCTGTAACACAAGATGGAACGCTCTTACTAAAGAGGAAAGAGAGGCACTTATCGCCAAACATAACCATTAGGAGGCCACTATGTATGTCGAAGTCATGCTTCACAAGAAAGCGGGCGAGTACCACTATGATTTGTCTCGCAGACACTATGTGGGACTTGCTTACTGCGTAGCAAACGGATCGTGGTTCATGGCTTTGTTTCATCTGTTTGCCTATTCAGTCTCGAAGTTTGCTGTTCTGTACCACAAGTACGCGGCAAGAAAATACGAAAAGAAGTGGCACGACATGAAAAAAGGAGAACGCAAGCCAACCTTCCACACTGACTAGGAGGACATATGTATGCCCGATATTTAAAGGGTAAGCAGTTAGTCCTCATTTTCACTCTGGAGGGTTACAAGGAAACAGACTTTGCTTATCTTTTCATGAACGGCGGGAACAATCGTGTAAAAGCAACAGGAGAAGTCGGCGAAAAACTAAGGGCTATGGAAGAAGCTCTGAAGTGGGAAGTAATCGAACACAATGAAAAGGTAATCGAAGCTGAAAAGCATCCACTTTGCATCAGGTGTTGTATGGAAATAGACAAAGAAAAAGAACTCTACGAAGAAACCCCTGATGGCAACTTTCAACACAAAGAAGGTAGGTGTCCGCCTCTTAAGGACGCTAATCAACGCAATCTTTAGGAGGTGAAATGTGCATTGGTCGAATGAGTGGATGTCTTATTGTCTTCGCCTTATCCGGTTGCGCAACGCCGAACTTCGAAAAAGCCGACTGGTGCATAAGAGGCAAAGGCATAAGCGTCGAAATACCTCTCGGAAACGAGAAGTACGAACCAAGAAAGTGTAAGTCAAAGGAGATTTACCGCAAACTCTTTTCATAGGAGGTAACATGAGATTCAAGGATAGACTCGCACAGAAGGAGATGCAGAAAGCCAAAGACGATCTCGACAAGTTCAACTTGTTCGTGTGCAAAGGTTTCGCAACCTTAGCACTCGGCATCCTGGCTGTCGTGATCATCTCAGCTCTCATGATGAGGGAGGCGAAAGCGAACCACGAGACCATCCCCGCACTCGAAGGCAAGGTGGCCATCCTTCGCGGGACGTGCCCTTTCGACAAGAGCGGGAAGTGGGACAAGGGGGGTGAAGTGAAGAAGGTCTGCACGATCTTCGTCATCCCGCTCTCCGAACAGAAGGACGGAGGGAAGTACTGGGCGGGCATCTGGAACGATGAAGGCACGCTGTTCCAGGAGGTTTACGAGGTCACTGTCGGCCAGAACGAAGTCAAACTCGTCTGGAAGTACTTCGGAGGAAAAGGAAAAAGTGTCTAAAAATAAATTAGGGGCATTTAGCCAACGACTGTATGCCCTTTATTCTTGTAGATAGACAGGAGTTGTTGATCGGAATTACCAGAGACGATTGAAGACTCCTATCTATCTAGACAGAATATAAACAAAAAAGTATTATTTATTCGTTTATTAAGTTTGTAGGTAGGTGGCGGGGCGACCCGTCGCATAGATTAGTAAGTAGCTTAAGCAAAATTCTTACTAAGGAGAGGGCGTTACATTCTCTCCGCCACCTGTCTATAAACAGGAAGGTACATTTACAAAGAGGTGAGTTTTAAAGAAGGGTGGCGGACAGTGAGCCGTAAGTAGACTTCGAGTGCTACCAGGTGGGTTATGCGAGGCATCAAAGTAACCTTCAACGAGTGGAATCGTGATGCAACCACAATCGTTATGTAAGTCAAACCTTACCCCTTCTTTTAAGCTCATCTCATAGAGGGGTAATGCGTGGGCAGATATACCGATAGAGGGTCGGGGTAGCCTGTAAAGCTATCGAGGTTTCCTCTCCGTAGGTGCGACTCCTACTCTTCCCACAGATTACCTCTCATAGATTCTTAGACGCTGGACAGAAGTGTTCAGCAAAATATATTATCTATGAAGCGCCTTAGGGCGTTTTATGTGTTAACGCTAACATTCGTGCCTCTAAATTTGTGGAGGAGGCAGGAGTCTAGCGTCTAGGAATTTATCTATCTAATACAGAATTGAAGACTTAAAAACTATAGGCAGCCCATAGTGAAAGATCAATTCTGTACTAGGTAGAGAAATGTGGAAAAGTCTCTAGACACCCTTTAGTGGGTTTTTTACACTTCTAATAACACAATATTTCGTCCCCCTAGACGCGAAATACCCTTATTAGGGCATTTTGTGTTCTAACTTATAAGGTACATAACACTGTTTGCGTTATTTTTTTCGCTGACTACGTTCATTTACGCACAGGCGACAAAAGTAAACGCACCTATATACATAGCTCCAGTAAAACTCTCCAATCAAGAGCTACGTGACAAACTGGTGAGCGAATACGCAGAAAAATACGGAATTGACAAAAATTCCTTTTTAGCTGTGACTAAATGCGAAAACAGAGAGGCAATTCCCGATAAACAAAGCAATCATAGATATACTTACGCGCAAATAGCTAAACATCCTGATTGGGGTAAGGTAGGAGATAGAGAAAAATCCTTCGGCTTATGGCAAATACATTTGCCAAGCCATCCAAATATAACTTACGAACAGGCTATAGACCCTGAATGGTCAACTGACTGGGCGGCTAGACAATTTAAAGAGGGTAGAGCCTACTGGTGGACGTGCTACTTGACAATATATTAATAAGTCGTAGGGTAGGGTTACAACACAATAATAACCAGCTTATCCGAGAGGATACTTTCTAGGGTTGGTCAAGTCTTGCACGACGTATGGGTTTGTTATAAACCGATAAGAGGTCGCGCGACCAGAGCGCAAGCTCGCACAAGCCCACTTCTAGAAAGGTGGGTTTTGTGTTGATCTATGACAGTAAAAGAAGGAATAAAGGGGTTTCTAGAATGGAAATCAAGCTACTTAAAATCCTGTAAATCTTATGCCGTAGCCTTAAAGCCTGTAGTGGACTATTACGGACAAAAAGATTTAAAGACATTTTCTGTAGAAGATACTACCCATCTAGTGTCCTTGATGAACGAAAAATACTCTCGCAGTACAATTTCCTACTTCCTATCCGTCTTAAAGATGTTCGCTAGGTATGCTCATTACTCCCATATACAGACCATAAATCCTGAACTAATTAAGCAAAGAAGAAGTTTACTTCCCGTCTCTAGGCCATATGTAACAGATGAGGACTTAAAAAAACTCTGCTTAGAGGAGGATGACAGGACTTTTATTGGAGTAAGAAACATTACTATCCTCAATATGCTCTATGATACGGGAGCTAGGATTAGCGAACTACTATCCTTAACCCTAGAAGACCTGACAGATGGCCAAACAAACCACGCAATCATTGAAACTAAAAAGAACGGGAACCCTAGATTTATTGTCTGGTCAAAGGAGACACATAGAAAATTACAAACGTATCTGGCGCTTAGAATCTCGCGTTCATATAGGACAAATATGCTCTTTATAAATAAGAAAGGGGCTAAACTTACACCAAGAGGCGTGCAACACCTAATCTCTTATCTTAGGAAGAAGGCCGGAATAAAAAAACCTATTACACCTCACAGTTTCCGGCACGGGAAGGCTCATAAAATGATAAATCAGGGAGCAAACATAAAGGAGATAGGGGTAGTCTTAGGACATTCGGAGAATAATCCTAAATCAGCCCTTCAATATCTAAGGCTTGATGCCAAAGAAACCCTTAAAATAGCTCACAAATTTGTCATGTAAGAAAAATTGGGGATAACCGTCTTGCGTGATAGAATTAGGGGAATACACTTGAGATAAGGGTCACGCACATTGAAAAACCAATATAGTTAGCGGATCGGGGAAACCCGATATAATTAAGTGTGAATAATGTCGCACAATAGGCTTATTGCGACGTCAATAACCACAGAACCCACCAGTAAAGGTGAGTCTGTGTGGTTTACCACCCGCCAGATTCAATCTGTTGTTCAGGTTATAAATCAGTTAGTACCGCTGTAAACAGTACTAACAACACTAGTCTACTTCAAAACCACAAAACCCACCCATTAAGGTGAGTCTGTAGGGTTTTCCGGAGAGCCAGGTTAAAACCATCTTTGGTTAAGGTTAGGCTCAACCGTGTTAGTAAATGTTCAAGCATCTACTAACACTCTAATCTTAGCAAACACAAAACGCCTTCCCATAGGCGCTTCGTGCCGAGTTATCACTCCGATAAATCGTGTGAGTAAATGAATACTCACATCTTAATTATAACCGCTAATGAAGCGGGTTTTTTAGTGCTGTTGTCAACCTAATAGCGAGAACTTATTAATCATGATCCTTCGATTGTGGTGATCGTCTAGGGGCCAACATAAATCAAATTCTGACCAGATTTAGTTGGAGTGGTCATCACAGCCGAGGGATCAAATAAATCAAGCGTATGAAATTAATAACAACAGTATTACTAATTACAAGTTTTGCGGTCATCGTGAATATCGGATTAGACAAGCAGGAAAAAATTGATTGTAAGGCTTGGACTAAACAAATTAAAGAAAATAACCGACCGGAATTATCTGGTTGGGAAAAAGAAATGTGCTCTAAGCACTTATAAGAGTATGGAAATTACAAACAAAGTTAAGCGGATTCTGATTTTAAACGGCATGCCAGAAGAAATTGCCGATAAAACTATCTTAAGAATCTGCGAAGAAAACAAGTATGTACAAAGTAGAAATTAAAGTATCGGACATGACTTCCGACTTGGCTAAAAGACAATTCCAGTTTGATGACCTTTTTGAGATTGATAACAAAGATTGGGAAAATGTCATTCACGAAGTTGTGTCTCAAGTGATGGATAACGAAGAAAACCCGTGTGTATTGTGTAACGGGAAAGGCGAAATTGAAGACGTAACCTTTAAGTCATCTGTTGATGGCAATCCTGTACCGATTCACACTGGCAACTTTAGCCCGTGTCCTGAATGCAAACTATAGTATGAAGAAAAAAACAAATCCGTTCGAAGGGGGTCCTAATCAATATGTAAATGCATTTGATAACATCCCCGTCGAATATCAAAAACAATATCTAAACGATGAATTATAAAAAGTATGAAACAAGAAACATTACACCAAGCCTTAGCAAAGGCACAAAGCGAGTTCCCATCAATTAAAAAAACTGAGAATAATCCTTACTTCAAAAGTAAGTATGCCAGCCTGTCAAATGTACTAGAAGCAGTAACTTCTATCCTACATAAAAATGGCTTGTATTTCTCACAATCACCAACCTCAGAAGGAGATCGAGTGGGAGTAAAAACGAGAATAATCCACGCAGATTCAGGGGAAATGCTTGAAGAATCATTCGTATTACCCTTGGCGAAAGCCGACCCACAAGGAGCGGGTAGTGCTATAACTTACGCTAGGCGTTACGCCTTAGTCTCAATGCTCGGCCTAAACATGGACGAGGATGATGACGGCAACTTAGCAAGTGGAAAAGGTCACACCACCCAGCGAGCAAAAGGAGAAGAATTATTGGATGATAGCGCAATTTACTAACATGTTAAAAAATATTTCTATCCAAAAAAGATCGCTGGTAAAGACAGATAAGCACCCGACTCACGACTTGGTGGCCTATGATGAAAATTACGAGAATAGAACCATTGTCGGCAGCTTGTGGACAAAAGTAGCGCAGGATAATGATGGCAAGGACTACAAGTTTCTGTCGGGTTCTCTTCAAAAAGAGAGAGTTGTTGAAGGTAAAAAATACGAAGGTTATGTGCTACTTACAGAAACAGAGTATAATAACCTCCTAAAAAATAGCCCAAAAGTAGAAATGGGGGAAGCATTATTGGACGAGATTCCGTTCCCGTAAAAGAGTGGGACTATGACGCCGAAAAGGCATTAGCAGATTGGAAATTAAGCCCACTATACGAAATATGAATGTAAATAAAATGTTTTTAGCGGGAAGGATAAGTAAAGATCCTGAACTCAAACTTCTACCTAACAACAAAAAACTTGTGCAGTTTAATGTTGGGACTAAGCAATTTGGTGCTAGAACATGGATAACTTGTGAAGCATGGGGAGAGGGAGCAGAAAAAATCTCTAATTGGTTCAGAAAAGGAGACACTATTTTTCTTGAAGGAAAATTTCAGACACAAAATTGGAAAAATGGTGGATTTCCGAAGGAAAAGTTAGTGCTTATTGTGGAAAAATTCCAAAATCCACAAAAATCTGAAGAATAAGGGAATTAACAACTAAATAGCGAGCAGAGAATACCTCCAACTCGGGGGTATTTTCATTAAATAAATGGAAAATTGGACACCGGATTTCTACATCATACCCAGGCAGATTTCAGAAGATCCTGATGTCCAGCCACTTGGGGAAAAATTGTACGGAATCATTTATTGGTTGACTAACTTAAAAGATAAAACATGCACAGCGTCAAACGAAACTCTAGCAAAACTCATTCCTCAAAAAAGGGGACAAAAAGTGTCAGAACAAAGTGTTAATAAACAACTCTTAATTCTTGAAGAAAAAGGGTACATAACTCGAATCTTCAAGGACAAAAGTAAAAGACATCGTAGCGAAATAGTAGCCCATATTTCATTCAAAATTAATCAAAGCCAGATACGCCAAACGGAGTATCTAGATACGCCAAATGGCGCACAGAATAAGAATATATATATTAAGAAAGAAATATATAAAGAAAGAAAGAAAGATGAGTACGCAGAAATCAAGAAAAAACTAACGGACTTTTTTGAGGGGAATTGGGAGCCTTACGAAAAGACACTTACGCAAATTGCCATCGGCTGGCGAAGACCTCTTCCTGAGTTAAAAAAAGAGGTAAGGAAATTTGCTAATTACTGGCTGGAAAAAAATCACAAAGGCGTTACTCGGCTCGAAGGAGTAAAAGGGGGTTACTTCGAGATAGGACGGAGATTAACAACTTGGCTCGGAAATGCTTGGGGTCCTAAACCAAAACCTAAGAAGGAAGATTATGAGCCAATAAGCGGGGAATCACTAAAACAGATCTTTGAAAAAAGAATAAATGGAAACACTTAAAGAAATTGAAAGGAGGTTGAGGGAAGGCGAGCTTACTTCCCAAGATCCTCATGGATGCGCAGAAGCTAAAGCCAAACTTGCTGGAGAGTACAGCTTCTTTGCGGGAAGACTGGCGGAGATTGAAGTAAAAAAACCAAGAGAGTGGCTAAAGCTTCGTGAGGAACACGATAGCGACAAAGCTACCGACAGAGCCTGGGAGAGAACAAATGACGGGGTAGATGAAATTTATCTCTCTCGAAGCTTGAAGCGAATTGAAAAGATGATGAGCGCCCTAACTACCCTCATTAGCATGGCTGAATTTGAGAAAAACTTGTCATGAAAAGATGGAAAGGAAAGAAGGGGGATTTGTGGCAGGTCTTCAGTATCTACATCAGAAAAAGAGATTGCTTTAAGTACGGCCGCTGTGTTTCCTGTAACAAAGAAATTGAATGGAATAAGTGTGATGCAGGACACTTTGTCGCTGTAACCGGCTCACCACTTAAACTCATATTCGATGAAAGAAACGTGAACGCACAGTGTAAAAGATGCAATCACCCACATTACTCAGGGAAGGAGGTTGGTTACATCTACAGCTTGGAGCTGGACAGAAGGTGGGGTAAAGGTACTGCAAAAAAATTATTCCAAATTAAAAGGGAATCTCAAGGTCCTTGGAGCGATCTTGAGTATAAAAGGTTAATTGCTCATTACAAACAAAAAATAGCTGAATTATGAAAAGGTGGGATTGGTTTCCAGGATTTAACGATAGAGTAATCTATTACGAAATCCAAAATAAAAACCGAGTTAAATGCTCGTGCAAACATCCAAGATGTCGAGGGTTTTTTATACCCTCAAGACCGAATCAAAAAGTATGCGTCTTTGGAATGTCATTACAACATGAAAACTGATATAGAAACAATAAACAAAGCCATTAATGATTTCATCAAAGGAAACTTTGAAAAAAAATCAGATCAAGAAATGGCAAAGATTCTCGGAGTAACAGTAGCCAAAATCAGATACCGCCGAGAGAAGCTTGGATTAAAAAGGCCAGAACATAATCGGGAAGAAATGGAAGAAATATATAAGCGGTTATTAAGCTACCAGAAGAAATGAAAAAAGTCTTAATAATCCCCGACCAGCACTTCCCTTATAACAATAAAACTTATTGGGATCTCCTAATGAAAGTCGGTAGGTGGTGGAAGCCGGATGTGGTCGTAATCTTAGGAGATTTCATTGATAACTATTCAATCTCCTCTCACGACAAAGACCCGAACAGACAGTTTAATCTCGGAAAAGAAATTGAGGAAGCAAGGAAGGGCTTGAATGATGTTATAAAGCTTGGCGCTAAAGAAAATGTTTTTATCTGCGGAAATCATGAAGATCGCTTAGAAAGGCACTTAAAGCAATTTGCCCCTCAAATCTACACCGCGCTTACCGCAGATGGAAAAGAGCCGACAGACGAAATGATTGGCATCTCAAAAATGGGATTCAAATACATCAAATACCGAGACGACTACAAGATAGGCAAGATGTACTTCACTCACGATGTTGACGGAATTGCCGGAAAATATGCTCACTATCGAGCTGTTGACACTTACCACCGAAATATAGGAATTGGACATACGCATCAAGTTGGGATGGTCATTAACGGAGATGCAGACGGAGATAAACACATTGCCTTGATGTTTGGCTGGGGAGGAGACGCAAACAAAATAGATTACATGCACAAAGAAAGCGTGATTAAAAACTGGTGTCTAGCTTTCGGGATTATGTATGTCGATGAAACAACTCAGCATATCTACCCGCAAGTTATTCCGATCGTTGGCTACCGGTGCGTGGTCGAAGGAAAGTTATTTGACGTTATATGAACTATAAAAAGATCGTTGATGAATTAGAAGCCTGTCCTTCTGTAAGAAGAAAAAGTTATTTAAAAAGGAGGCTGGGAGATCTCGGAGTAAAAGTCTACTGGTCTCTTCTGGAGCTTAAGGATTATCAGCAAGTAGCGGACGTTTACGGATTGAGTGTGGAGGAGACGAAGGATGTTCTCGCTAGGGGAATAAGAAGATTACAAAATAGAGATAAGGAATGGAACTCATGAAATCAGACGAAAGAGCCAGAAAAATAGCGAGACTTATTAGAATGGTTTTTCAATCCTTAGACTCTCATCTTCCTTGGACTTATGGAAAAGAAGTAAAAGATACAGGTAATAGGGCGTTCCATAAGAAGTGTGTGCGTGAGTACAGTCAAATTATTAGAGATATAGCGGATTTATATTAGCTTATTGGATAACAAATAGCTTATGAACACACTAATAGCTTTCCACGGGAAGCAAGAAATAAAAGATAAATATGTGTCTAGGGTAAAAGCTCATTATGAGGCTGATGAGATTATAAAAGGCCGGTATTGGGAAGGAGGTAAGGGCTGCGCGGTAGGTTGTACTATCGAGGGAAGCAAACACGATAGATACGAAACTGAATTAGGCATCCCCTTAATACTTGCTTACCTAGAAGACGGACTGTTTGAATCTATGTCAAATGAAGCAGCCATGAAGTTTCCTTTACGTTTTTTAGAGGCAATTCCTGTGGGTGCTGACTTATCTGATGTCTTTAAGCACTTAGTTGTTTGGGAGTGGGAAGACAAAAAACACGGGTTAAAGAATATTAAAGAAATTAAGGATGATAAGGAGCTTTATAACTGCTGTAAGAACGTAGTTAAGTTATATAAGAGAACACTAAAAGGCGAAGTAGTGGAAATTAAGGAGTGGAAAACACTCGAAGAGTTAGCCGACAAAATTTATTACGCATGGGCATGGGCACGAGCATGGGCACGGGCAGTGGCATGGGCACGGGGAGGGGCACGGGAACGAGCATGGGCATGGGCACATGCATGGGCAGGGGCACGAGCACGAGCACGAGCACGAGCACGAGCATGGGCACGGGCTGAATACGAAAAGCAAATAGAAATTACTGCTGACAAATTAATTGACCTTCTAAAGGAAGCGCCCGTACATGAAATATAAAGTCATAAGAGAAGGATTAGGAATCCCAGTAGGAACGATAATTAAACAATTTGGATAACAAATAACTTATGAAACTAATACTATTAATTGTCGGACAATTAGTTGTGGGCAGTAGTGTAATCTGGCTCACCGCAGGTGGCGATTGGCTCTTTCTGATCCCCTGGCTTGTTGGTTGGTTTATGGTAGATAAATATTACAACTATGATCACTAAATATCGTGTTGTAAAAGAAGGGTTAGGGGTGCCAATAGGACAGGAGATAAAAGGCCGGGGAAACTTTTACTCAGCATTCGATGGCAAAACTACTTACGCTTTCGATAGGCTTCACATCTCCCTCGCCCTTAAAGCGGGCGTCATAGAAGAAGTGTTTGAGGGTCACTTTCTCGAAGAATATACAAACAAGCTAAATGAGTTAGCAGACGCAATTAACCACCTAAGAAGTAAATAAAATGAGAGAAATAAAATTTAGAGCTTGGAATACCAAAGAAAGTCAACTTATTACAGAATCAGAGGATTCCATTCTGGCATTTAGAGTTATAGACGGTAAAGTTTACACACCAAGAGTGGGCGGTTTATTTAATGGAATGACACCCATTTACTTTGAAAATCCCCACTTGAAAATAATGCAATACACAGGTCTCAAAGACAAGAACGGAAAGGAGATATATGAGGGGGATATTGTTAAACAAATAGAGCAAGGAGAAGTTAGATTCGGTGGCTATTCGGCAGGTGGTTTAGATTATTACGCTTCAGATGCTTACGGATTTTATATTCAGAGAAGCAAAGATGAAGATGATACAGAAACCCTTAGCTCTTACGGAGAAATCATCGGCAACATCTACGAAAATCCAGACTTACTCACCCCTAATACAGAGAAATAGATATGACTAAAGAAATAGAAAACCTAATCAAAAGAAGTTTTTTGAGAGATATTAAAATAAACATCTTAAATAACGAGCTACACGAAGGAGATGATAGATGGACAACAAAACAACTATTCCAAATGTTGGACAATATGGAAGAACAACTCAAGTAACCCCCACTAAAGAGAATATATGAAGAAAATTATCGAATATGGGGAGGCGTTACCTAGGTATTATGGCTTAGCCTATCCCTTGTTAGATAGAAGGGCTTGGGTAATTTATCCTATCCTTCTTAATCACCTAATGAGATTACTAAGAACTATTTATCTTAATATAGAAAAAACCGAAATAAGTGAGTTAGAGAAAAAATTATTCCAAAGAGAACAGAAAGTTAATGCTAGAGAAGTAGCAGTACAGCGCGCAGAAGCAAAAATAGAAGCCTACTCTGAAATACTTACATTTCTTAAGAAAGAATAACCCTATGACACCAAAAGAAGAATTATGATATATCACAAATTTATTGGACAAGTAGACGACTCGACCTCATATGACATTACGATAAACGGCGTAAAACAACCCGAACAGTACCATATTCTTTATGAGAAATATCAAAAGATTATCATGAACACCACTAACGAAGAACTAGAGAAAATAAACTTATGAAAGACATACAACAACTTAAACGAGAATATTTCAGGTGGCACTACGACATGGAGGTAATAAGAAGCACACCCTTAGTTCCTGCTGATATAGCTGAATGGTGGGAAGAATCTCTTACTCACAATGAGGTTCTGGCTAGGAAAGAAGAGACTGGGAGAATTGAAAGTCCCTATCGTGGTGAGCCTAAATATGTAGAGCTTGAGCATATATTGACCGCACACACTAAACTTTTCAAAAAGAAGATGAAAGAAGAACTATCTAAGCAGAAGTCAGAAATCATAAAGAGGGTGGAGGAGAGAAAGAAAGATATTTATGGAGAAGTTTTAAGCGCAACAGGCTTTCCTGAGGCCGTAGATTATGGCTACAACCAAGCACTAGAAGATTCAATTAACATAATCAAAGAGATATGACTTCACTTATGCCTACAAACAAAGAAGAGATGGAGAAGAGAATGATTAAAGAATTTAGAGAAGCTTTCAAACATAGTCAATTTGTAGACTATTCAGCCATAGAAGCCTTTATTAAATACGCTCTCTTCTCCCTCAAGTCAGAAATAATAAAGAGGGTGGAGGAAGAAACCTGTGATTGTGACTACTGTAAAGAAAAGCTTATTAACGACATCAAAGAGCTATAAACTTACTAACTAAATAAACAATATGAGAATCAAAGAAACAACATCTAAGAATGGTAGAGAGGAGTTAATTTATGAAATAAAATTAGGGTTTCCTGAAGTACAGGCTCTATTCGATGTTATTGTTGATGCTAGAAAAAGACTTCCGAATGCTATAGAGATCACCTCATTTAGAAATCGTTTAACAAATATGGTGAAAGTTCTAACCCCAACAGTGAAATCTCGTAAATTAAAGTAAAACCCCCTCTAAACTAAAAGGGCTAGAATAAACAAGGAAATACTTGACAAATGTAATTACAGACAAGAAGGTACTTAGTAGGTAAATCATACCTATACAGCAGGTGATTACATTAGAAGAAAAGGCCAAGGCAGCCAGAAAAAAGGTACTTGAGTTAATATACAAAGCACAAACTTCACACATTGGGAGTAATTTCAGTGTTATAGACATCTTCACTGTTTTATTTGATAAAGCAGATTTAAGTAAAGATAAGATCATCTTAAGTGCTGGCTGGAAGGCCGCCTCTTTTTATTATTTCCTTGCCGAAAAAGGCTTAATTTCCAAGGAGGAGTTAGATACTTACTGTCAGCCTGGCTCAAGACTAATAGGATTAACAGAACCAGGAGTACCAGGGGTGCATTTTGCCGGAGGATCAATGGGTATGGGGCTACCAGCAGCAGTAGGATTTGCGCTATCTAAAAAGATGAAAGGGGAAGAAGGAAAGGTTTACTGCGTAATGAGTGATGGAGAGTTAGCTATAGGTACAACGTGGGAAGCTGCTTTAATCGCAGCACATCACAACTTAGACAACTTAGTTGTTATTGTTGATTGTAACGGACTACAGGCTATGGGGGAGACAAAGGAAATATTGGATTACTACTGGTTTCCAGGAGTAAACCCAGACCATTACGACTACGGACACGATTTCAACATAATAGAAGGTTGTTTTGATGCAGCTGAGTCTCTTTCCGGTAATAAAAAACCCAAATTAATAATGTTTGAAACAACCAAAGGCAAAGGGGTTTCTTTTATGGAGAACAACAACCTTTTTCACTATAAGAATCTTTCTGATGAGGAATTTAGTAAAGCCCTAACTGAATTAAAATGATAGACAAGCGTAAAATCTTCTTTGAAGAACTAATAAAACTTGCAGAAAAAGACGAGAAGATAGTGCTTATCGTCCCTGATGTCGGGTTCTCTTTTACTGAGGAGTTCCAAGCTAAATTTCCTAATAGATACTATAACTTCGGAGTAACAGAGCAGTCTTGTGTACTCATTGCCGCGGCTTTAGCCCTAGACGGCTGGAAGCCTTATGTCTACTCGATGATTAACTTTGTACTCTTTCGGCCGGCTGAAATGGTTAGAAATGGAGTAGTTAAGCACAATGCAAATGTAAAGCTAATTGGGGTAAAAGGTAGTGAGAAATACAAATTCTTGGGTTTTAGCCATAACTTACTTCACGAAAAGGAAGATATGAATTTCTGTAAAAACATTGGACTATCATTCTCAATTCCAAGAAATGAAAAGAAAGTAAGAGAGACTATCCAACTCGCTTATAATTCAGAGCTTCCGATGTATATTCGCCTATGATTAAAAACAAACGTATAGTCATCTTCGGTGGAGCCGGCAGTATAGGTTCTGGACTTGTACGCCAATTATCTGACTTAAATAAGATTTATGTTGTCGATATAAATGAATCAGCTCTTTTTGATCTAGTTGATGAACTAAAAGGCAAGGATGTTTGGGGGAGAGTTGGGGATATACGGGATAAAAAGACAGTCAAGGATGTTTTTCAAGATTTTAAACCGCAAATTGTATTTAACTGCGCGGCTTATAAACACGTTCCACTTATGGAATACACACCAGAGGAGGCAATCAACACCAACGTAAACGGGCACCTAAATCTAGTTCACACCGCGAAGACTTGGGAATGTGTGGAGAAGTTTGTCTACATTTCAACAGATAAAGCTGTCTCGGGTCATTCCATTATGGGTGCTACTAAGCTCTTAGGAGAAAGATTAACGTTAAATCAAGGTAAGGGATTTATTGTAGTCAGATTTGGAAACGTTTTAGGATCTCGCGGGTCTCTCCTTAATATCTGGCAAAGGCAAATAGATCAAGGAAAAAAACTCTCAGTTACTCACGAGGATATGGAAAGGTACATGATGACCATTCCAGAGGCTTGTGAACTTGTAATTGAGGCTACTGAGAAAGGACAGGGTGGGGAGATTTTTATCCTAGACATGGGTGAGAGGGTAAACATTAAAAACTTGGCGCTGCAAATCCTAGGCAAAGCAGGTAAGGCCAAGGAAGTGGAGATTATTGGTTTAAGAGAAGGGGAAACCCTAACAGAGTCCCTAATGACTGAGGAAGAAAGTAAAAGAGCAGTCAAAACGGGAAAATTTTACATAATAAAATGATTCGTTTTTTTAACCCAGGTTTAAGTTACCTGAAAAACAAAGAAGAATACTTAAGTGAAATAGACCGCGTATTAACAAACGGGGATCTTATCTTAAGAAGTGATTTAGAGAAGTTTGAACAAGCCTTAGCTGAGTTCTGCGGAACAAAATATGCTGTCGGTTTAAATAGTGGAACAGATGCACTCTATTTAGCACTGTGGGCTTATGGCATAGGTGAAGGAGATGAAGTCCTTGTACCTTCACATACATTCGTTGCTACCGCACAAGTAGTAAAACAACTTGGGGCAACACCAGTTCTCTATGACATGGATGGGGTGTTTACAATCACTCCTAAAACTAAAGCCATCATGCCTGCTCATATTGCTGGTGACTTTTCATGCGACATGGAAGCTTTAACAAATTTAGCAAGGGAACATAACTTAATTGTAATTGAGGATGCTTGCCAGTCGCTTGGTGCGATTCAAAACGGAAAGAAAGCTGGAGCTTGGGGACAAGCTGGAGCCTTCTCTTTCTATCCAGCAAAAATCTTAGGTGCGTTTGGCGATGCTGGTGCTTTAGTAACTGATTCCGAAGAACTTTATCTTAAAGTAAAAGAATTAAGAAATCACTGTAAGGGAGATACAAGCAAGTGGGGTATTAATTCACGGTTAGATAACCTACAAGCGGCAGTTCTTAACATTAAGATTAGGAATCTACCTGAAACCTTAAGAAGACGTGAGGAAATAGCTGAAATGTATTTGCAAGGACTTAAGAATGTAGATCTACCAAAAAGAGTAGTTGGAAGAGTGTGGCAAGACTTTATCATCAGAACTCCTAAAAGGGACGAGCTTTTTGCTTATCTTAAAGAGAAAGGGATTGAAACTATGAAGAATGAGTATCCTTTCCCTATCCCTAAACTTCCACTTTCAATCTCATACGAATCAGAGACATTAAGGCTTCCGATTAACGAGGTGATAACTGACGAAGAAGTGCACGAGATCATCAAGGCCATAAATGATTTTGATTCTCAAGAAGCAGTAAATGAACTCAATTAAGACACAATGTACTAGATGTGTAATGGATAACTCAGCTAGAGAGATTGTGTTTACCGATTCAGGCTGTAATTTCTGCGATACAGCATTTAAGTCCCTAGATGAAGTGAATCAAGATAAGGATAAGCTAAATGACGTAATCCGGCAGATCTTCAAAGACTCTAGGGGCTACGATTGCTTAATTGGTCTCTCAGGCGGAGTTGATTCTTCTTACGCGCTCGTAAAGCTAGTCGAGAGAGGGTTAAGACCACTGTGTTTCTCGATAGACAACGGCTGGAATCATGAGAAAGCAGACGAAAACATAATGAAGCTAGTTGAAGGTCTAAAAGTTCCCTTCTTCCGCTACACGATTGATCTAAATAAGTTTCTAAAGCTCCAAGGAGCATTTATGAGTGCTGGTCTAAAGAATATAGAAATCCCTACCGATCATATAATCATGGCCGCATCGCTCGAATTAGCCGATAAGTACAACATTAAGTGGATTATTTCTGGGGGAAATGTAGCCACGGAATCCATCATGCCAGCATCATGGGGGTATAACGCAAGAGATTTAGTCCACATTAAGGATGTCTACAAGAAAATAACGGGTAAAAAACTCACTGGACTACCTACTTGTTCACTTCTTAAGTGGAATTACTACAAATGGGTAAGGGGAATTAAGACTTTTTACCTCTTAGACTACCTGGATTACAACAGAAGTAAGGCTATCAAGGAATTAGAAGAGAAATTTGGCTGGAAAGACTACGGGGAGAAGCACTGTGAATCAATTTTTACCTGGTGGTTCCAGAATTATTACCTGTTTGAGAAGTTTGGGATTGATAAAAGAAAGGCCCATCTCTCATCTCTTGTAGTTTCTGGTCAAATTACACGCGATGAAGCGTTATTAGAGCTTCAAAAAAACCCTGTTTACCCAAAAATCGGTCTTGAAGAAAAAGTAAAGAAGTATCCAAGAAGAGAACACGAAGAATTTAAGAAGGATTCCTACGATTTAGTGGCTAAATTAATTAGATATGCGCGTACTTAACCACTTTAATACCACAGTCGAGAAGGCATTGTCTGAAATTGATCCTAATTGGAGGAACTATGATGGTTTGATTGTGTGTGGCACTCACTCACCAGAGAAATGGGAGGAAATGATAGAAGAAATCAAAGAAGCAAGGGAAAACAATCTCCCAACTCTACTTATCTGTGCTGGACACCAATTAGGGGCCATAGAATACGCCAGAAATGTGCTTGGAATCAAAGATGCCACCAGCGAAGAGTTTGGAGTTGAGGGTACTTTTGTCGTTAAAAAAAGACCTGAACTTAAGGTCGGCTTATACGAGGGAGAAACTTGGTGGTCTAACTACGAGGTGGTGATTGATTACAAAATACCCGAACACTTTGTTTCTGTTCCTTACCACCCTGAATATCAATCCTCACAGGAAAAGCCACACAAGGATTTAATTAAATTTTTAGAACTATGCAAAAAGTAAACTGGCACTGCAGATATGCACCATCACTCGGTGCACTAGAAGGAACACCAACGGAAGTTTGGGGGCTTCCTATGGTTTATGACTTCGAAGATCCAGTAGTTTATTTTGGTCTTTATTCTCTGAACGATTTTAATGAGCTTCGTAACGATCTGTCCAAAAGAAAAGCAATACTCTGGGCGGGATCGGATATCAAGCATTTCATAAATGGTTACTGGTTGGATGATGAGGGAAAGATAAGAATTGATCCGCTGCCACTCGCTCAATGGATTAGCGAGAACTGTGAAAGCTACACCGAGAATATGGTAGAAGCAGATGCACTAAGAGAGTTGGGAATCGAATCACAAGTAGTGCCTTCTTTTATGGGAAATGTTAACGATTACGATCTTGAATATGTATGGGATGAGAGACCTAAAGTTTATCTTTCAGTTTCAGGAGATAACTTTGAAATGTACGGCTGGACTTTAATTGAAGAGATCGCCGATAAGTGTAATGTTGATTTCTTCCTCTATGGTAACAGAACCCCTTATGAATCTAAACACACGAATGTATTTGTAAGAGGACGCGTACCGAAAGAAGTAATGAACGAGGAAGTTAAAAAGATGCAATGCGGGTTAAGAACTCTAGAGTTCGATGGGTTCTCGGAAATCCTAGCCAAGTCTATACTCTGGGGCCAGCATCCAATCTCTTACATCGAGTATCCGCATATTGAATCTTTTAAAACTAGAGAGGAACTGATTAAAAAATTAAACAATCTAGTGACTAAAAAATCACCAAACATAGAAGGACGTGAATATTACTTAAAGCATCTAAATAACTATCCTTGGAATGCTAAGAATTAAAACAACAAAACAACATAAAGACTGGTGGAAGAAAAGAAAGATCGACTGGAAGACTTCTTACCTAGATACCCAAGACCACCCTCATAGGCAACTTTTAATGTGGGTCCTTAAATCCCTTGAAGGTAATCCGCAAAGGCCTAATTGGGTTTCAGTCTGGGAGATAGGGTGCGGTCCTGGTGCGAATTTAGTCAAGATTGTTAAAACTTTTCCTAATAAGGCTGTTGGGGGAAGTGACATTAATGAGGATGCGATTGAATTAGCTAAAAAAACTTTCGTTCAGAATCTCCCTTTTCGAGTAGAGAGTTCAGAAAACTTACTCATGAGCGATAAGTCGGTTGATCTTATCTTATCTGATGCTTCTTTGATTTACATTGGACCGACAAAGATTAAAAAGGTTCTAGAAGAAATGAAAAGAGTCTCCAGAAACTTTGTCGTTCTCTGTGAATTCCACGAAAAAAGCTGGTGGAAAAGAGTTCTCCTAAGGTTAAGGACTGGTTATAACGCTTACGACTACGAAAAGCTCTTAGAAGAACTCGGCTGCTTTGATATTCGTAAAGTAAAAATCACAAAAGATTTCTGGGAGGGTCCGCCCTGGACAGAATATGGTTACATTATTACCGCTAATTTACCACAAAGATGAGAAATACTTTTTTAGTCTACACCCCGTTTACGGGCCTGGGCCTTTACGGAGGTTCAAGAGGAAACAGGTGGCTTCGGAATAGAATTGCCGTGTTTAAGAGGTTTGTTATTCCATCTCTACTTAACCAGACGGACAGAAATTTCGTCCATTGGATAAGCTGGCGAGAGGAAGATAGGGGAAATAAATACATCAAAGAACTCGAAGAATATCTATCAGAGATACCTAATTATAAATTTGTCTTTACCTATAACGGCATAACTATTTGGGATGACAAATATGAAGAGAAAGAAGCAAGAGAAAGATTGGTGAACTCTTTAGTAAGAACCTTGCCCCAACTATTTGATTATGCGCCGGACTGCGAGGAAATTTACTGGCTACTTCAGCCTTCAGATGACCTTTATGACAAGATGACTGTCGAATCAGTTAGAAAAGCATTTAAAGAAGATCCTTCCATGCAGGCGGTTGTGTACACCGAAGGGTATATGTGTAACTACACGAATAAGGATTTAGCGGAATACAATCCTAAAACCCTTCCGCCATTCTGCGCCATTCGCTTCCCAAGAGAGACGTTCTTTGATGCTGGTAAGCACATGACTTATATCGCGCTAAAAGAACACCGAGGTAAATATAAGAAAGGAACCCCGCAACCATCGCATGAATACTTAGAGGATTGTTTGAAAACTGCCCGCTTTAAGGGAAGAGGATTCTTGGTGGGCTGTCACGGAGAAAATGTATCAACACATTTCAATCATCCATACAAAGGAAAGGAAATTAACGGGGTAGATAAGGCAATCATCCTTAATCGGTTCGGTATAGCAGATGCTGAAGCATTACCTCTACCTATCTCAATTAGAAAAAAAATACTCCGCATGCTTCCCCATAGCGTGCAGAGGAAACTTAGGTATTGGTTTGGGGAGAAGATTTATCAAAGAATTTATAACTTTTTAAGAAATTAACATGACATTTGGATTATTACTGGTTTGGTTTGCATTGTGGGCGTATCTTAGCTTTAGACAGGTAACTAAGAAGGATTACTTTGATCGAAAGATCAAACAACTTGAAGTGGCAAAGTGGGAAGCTGAATTTAAGATTGCTCAATCCCGCCAAATAAGAGAAGGCATAAGAAAAGATAGAGATATGATTGTTGAGGCTATTGCACGAGTAGAAACTCACCTTGAAGGAACTAAGGACAAGGAAGAAAAAAAGAAATTAGAAGAAGAAATAAAAAAGCTAAAGGATAATAAAGAACTCTATGAAAAGCAGATGAAAATGATTGATGAGCAGACAGAGGGAGGAGCAGGTCCTACACCTGAAAACCCAGCAGGAATTGGATTAAACGAACAGCTAACTTCTGTTGTTAAATTACTGGAAATGACTAAGGAATATCGCAAAACACTCTAATGAATAGGCCTTTAAGAATACTTGTTACTGGGGATAAGGGTTTTGTTGGACAAGAAACTGTTAAGCTTTTACAAGCGCGCGGGCATTATGTTTACGGATATGATCTAATGGATGGCTTTGACATTCGTGATAAAAAGCAACTCGCAACATGTATTGCCGAATGGAAACCGGAAAGGATCTTACACCTTGCAGCTATTGCAAGATTCGCTGATGCGGACAAAAACCCCAAACTAGCTCACGAAACTAATGTAATAGGAACATATAACATTGCTGAACTATCCGGCAAGTTTCATATTCCGGTTGTTTACGCTTCGACAGGTTCTGTATACATGCCGATAGAAGAAACTCCGCCAATAACTGAAAACTTTAGAGTTAGAGGTAATTCAGTTTATGGCTGTACCAAAGCTATGGGTGAAAAGTATATCGAAGAATTATCATCAACTTATATCATCTTAAGATACGCGCACCTGTACGGCAGAGAAAAAAGAATGCACGGACTTATCGGAGGTTACTGGGATCGCATTAAACGGGGACTTGCACCTACACTTTATGGTGGAAAGCAGTCAAATGATTTCACTTACATCCTTGACGTAGCTAGAGCGAATGTGCTCGCGCTTGAAGCTCCGTGGGATAAGTGGGGACAAGCGTACAACGTTGGTTCAGGGGAAGAGTTATCGGCTGAAAAAGCTGGCAAAATTATCTGCGACTTACTGGGTTGGAAAGGAGGTGTCGAGAAAAAAGCGCAAAGAACAGTAGACCCAGGAAGATTTGTCTACGACACGAAAAAGGCTGAAGTAATGTTAGGATTCAAAGCCGAATACACCTTTAAAAAAGGCTTAGAGGACATGTTCGCTGACGAATTAGCTAAGAAGAAAAACTTGACAACAGCTAAATCGGATAAGAAGGTAAGGGTGTCGAAATAACGGAGGAAACGATGAACAGATCGCGCTCCGGTAACGGAACTAGATTCTGGTATCCACAGCACTCGAACATCGGACTCGCAGAAATCGGCAAGAACTGCACCATTCATAGCCATGTCTGGATTGCGGACAGGGTTTCAATTGGCGACAGATGTAAAATCCAAGCCTTTTGCTTCATTCCTCAAGGAGTAAGAATTGGCAACAACGTGTTCTTAGGCCCACGAGTAACTTTTACTAACGATAAATACCCACCATCTAACGAGTGGTTGACGACAGTAGTACTTGATAACGTCTCCATCGGCGCTGGGGCTGTCATTCTCCCTGGTGTAACTATCGGCGAAGGAGCAGTTATCGGCGCAGGAGCAGTGGTTACTAAGAACGTGCCGGCTGGAGAAACATGGGTAGGCAATCCAGCCAAACCTCTGCGGGAGAGGTAATCCCGCTTTTTATGGTAGAAGGAGAATTATTAAGAGACGAGAAAGGAAGGATTCTTCCTGGACAGAAGTCATTAAACCCCAACGGCAGACCTAAAGGGAGTGTTTCTATCATTTCTAAAATACGCCAAATCTTTGAAGATAACCCAGAGTATTTTCAGGAATATGTCGAAGAGATGTTAAAGGATCCATCACTCCGGAAGGCCATCATGGAACAGCTTGATGGAAAGCCCAGAGAATCTATTGATCATACGACTGGTGGTAAACCGCTTTATCTACCGGCAGAATTATTACAAAAGAATAATCTTGACCAAGATGATGATAAAAGTTAATTGTACATATTGTCATAAAGTTTTTGAGATATATCCGTGTCGTTTTAGGAAATCAAAAATTTTTTTCTGTAATAAATCTTGCCATAGAACGTACAAAAATCTACAAGACAACCCTTCTCATTATAGAGATTTATCAGGACCGAATAATCCTATGTATGGAAAACACACGAAGGCTTGGAACAAGGGATATATTGGGGAAAAATCTCATAACTGGAAAGGGGGAATACATAAAAGAAAAGATGGCTATGTAAGAATTAATATTAATGGGAATCGTTATCTTCTACATCGATATCTTGTAAGAGATAAAATAACAGACGACTTTCAGGTCGTTCATCATATCGATGGCAACCCCTCAAACAACGATTTAAGCAATTTAGTTGTCCTTAAAAATCAGACAGAGCATGCAAGACTGCACAAGCTTTCATCCAGGACAAAGTAAAGTAGCTCAAAGCACGCAGCGTTTTAGGGTTGTCTGCGCAGGGAGAAGGTTCGGTAAAACTTTGCTTTCAGTTTTAGAAATGGTTGGCGCGGCTTCCGGAAAAGAAAAAGCATCGATCGCTTATATTGCCCCCACTTATCAGCAGGCAAGAGATATTGCTTGGAATGAATTGAAAAGAGTCTGTCAGCCAGTGATTGAGTCAATCAATGAATCAAGGCTTGAAGTAATAATAAAAAATAAATTTGGAGGCCTTTCCAAGATTGCATTAAGGGGCTGGGAATCTGTCGAGACACTAAGAGGACAGGCCTTTGATTTTATTGTCTTAGACGAAGTATCAAGTTATAGAAACTTTTGGGTTAATTGGCAAGAAGTCTTAAGACCAACTTTAACCGATAGAAAAGGACAGTGTTTATTTATCTCAACCCCAAAGGGCTTTAATCACTTTTATGATCTTTACAATCTAGAGCAGAAAGATTCTGATTACAAATCATTTCATTTTGACACCTACGCCAACCCTCACGTTCCTAAAGAAGAAATAGACAAGGCTAAACAAGAGTTAACTGAAGACAGATTTGCTCAAGAATACTTGGCTGACTTTAGAAAAACCGAAGGGCTTGTCTACAAAGAGTTCTCAAGAGATAGGCATTTGTTTTCTGGTGATTTTAAAGATAAAGCCAAGGGACAGAACAAATTTTTAGCTGGGGTAGACTTTGGTTTCACAAATCCAGCCTGTGTTCTTTCTATTATTAAAGACAATGATGGTAAATATTTTGTAACCGAGGAATGGTATAGAAGGCAACACACTGACGCACAAATTGCGGATTATGTTGCCTCTCAAAAGTTTAACGTGGTCTACCCTGATCCAGAATCAGCTTCAGGTTGTGAGGAATTAAGAAGAAGAGGAGTAAATACGAGAGATGTACTCAAAAACCAAGATTCGATCAGAAACGGAATCAATATAGTAAGAGAATTATTTAAATCAAACAGGTTATTTATCCATGAATCTTGTAAAAACTTAATCTGGGAGCTTGAAACATATTCTTACCCAGACAAGAAACCAGACCACAACGAAGAGGAAAAACCAATTAAGGAAAATGATCATGCTGTGGACGCACTACGTTATGCCTTAATGATGGATAGCTCGCAACCACAAAAATTCAACATTATTCAGAACCCTACAATCCCTTATTACGGGGATAGGGAAGTAAGTTTTTAAATATGGAAGAAATAATCAAAACATTAAGAGAACAGGGTGCGCTTGAGATTAAAGATGGTTCTTTTGAAGCGTTTATAGATGATGAGGGTATCGTTCAGGAAATCATCTTCAGAAGAAACAGAAGGAAAAGACCTGGGGAGACACTAGCGGTCAAACCTCAGCAAGGCGGACATGTTAGAAGTAACTTTTCAGCCGACGGAACACTTATGCAGCTGATTATCGAAACTGTCTGGAAGAGAAAGTTTGACAATCCTAAACGAGGCAGTTAAGATTTGGCCAGCACTTAAACCAACACCATTGGCAAGTCACATAACCAATGGATTTTAATACTAATTCGTCTTCTGAAAAGATGGCGAAACTGCTTCACGAGAAGAAGTCCGCGCGTGACTTCCAAAATCGCAAGCACATTGATTGGGACGAGAACTATGAACTTTACCGAAATAAGGTAAAGGTTAATCGGCTTACCCAAAGACAGCTTGTAAACATTCCTTTGATGAAGGAAACTATAAAAACTATCCTTTCTGGCGCTGATGATGCGCCGATTGTTGACTGGAAGGAGCTTTCTGGGGATGAAATGAAGGAAATCATCTACCAAGAGATCTGGGATCAGAATTATAGACGAGAAAATCTCGAAACTAAGGACCTGCAAGACAAAAAAAACGTACTTTTATACGGAATTTCCACAAAAAAACTTAATTTAGATAAAAAAGGCATCTCCATAGATGTTCTTGATCCTTATGATGTAGTTTACGACCCTAATACTAATCCTCTTGAGATAGAATCAGCCAAATATATCGTTCACCAGAACATTTTTAAGCGATTAAGAGACATATTAGCCGATGAAAGATATGAGAAAAAAGGAAAGGAAGAGCTAAAAGTTTGGGTTGCCTCTGAAAGAGGATTGGTTCAGGGAGGAAAAAACAAGGAAGAATACGAAAAGAAGTTAGAGAGAATAAGAGCAATGGGGGTTACAGACGAGAGATTTGGCCTTTTTGCCGGCGGGGATGTTTTAGTTAATTTAACCGAACACTATACAGAGCTTTGGAACCCAAAGACTAAGAAATTCGAGAGAAGAGTGGTGGTCTATGCAGACGATACAATAGAACTTCTTGATGAAAAACTCGAAGACCTTATTGGTATGGATAAATGGCCGTTTGAGTTCTGGACAGAGGATCCTGAAACAAATGATTTGTACTCTGATTCGGTTGCCGACACTATCCGCGTACCAAATAAGATTATAAATATCTGGTATTCGCAGTACATTGAGAACCGATCCCTAGCGAATATGGGGATGCACTGGTATGACGCTACGATAGATGGTTATAAACCTACGACTTACCAGCCAGGACAAGGCGCGATGCTTCCGGCCCCAGGAAATCCGAAAGAAACAATCATGCCTCTTGAGTTTAATGATTTAGGGGCGACGCTTGATGCTATTCAATTTGTTATAAGTATTGCCGAGCGTGCTTCTGGCGCTACCGCTCTTGAAAAAGGAACTCCGGAAACAGGCGTTCAAACTCTAGGGGAGGTAGAGATTTTAGTAGGTAAGGCTCAAGAGAGAGCAAAAACCATGAGTAAGTACTACAAAAACTCATGGTACAACCTAGCAAAAAAATGGGATGAGATGATGCAGAACAACTCATTTACTCCTTTTACTCTTTATAAGACAGGATTGGACGGCAAGGTTTATAACAAGGTGGTATACACCTCAGACTGGAAGTCAAAAGCCGGTTATGAGCCAACAGTAGCCTCATCATCAGAACAGGAATCAGATCAGCTTAAAAATATCCAGAAGTTTAATTTTGTTATTCAGCAGTTCCCTAATAACACAGCTCTTAAGAAGATCCTTCAATCAAGAGAATTAAAGCTGCTAGATCTTTCGCCTCAAGAACTTAAGGAAATCCAAAACGAAGAAGAAAGACTAATGCAGATAGCTATAGATCAGTCATTAAATATAGCGCCTAAGGAAGACCTCGGTGCGCCTGCACAAGTAGCCCAGACTCAACCCGTAAACCCTACAGTAAATCCTTCCGAAGACACCAGCTCAGAACTAGACGAATTAAAGCAACTAATTGGCGTATGACAAAAAGAGATCTACAAGATTTAATTTCAAAATTAAAGACAAAACAGTTTAGAGAAGGAGAGGCGAAGGGTTTAGTAGAAACTATTGGGGATGAAATAAAAACACAACTCACTCCCGCTTTCAAAGAACTAGGGGAAGGACTAAAAGAGGAAATGAGCCGGTCCTTTGATTCGGCTGTTAAATCTATTCGAGTAGATACGCCAGAAATTACGCTTCCTGAAATAAATGTACCTGAAGTAGTTATTCCACCGTTCCCAGAGATAAAGATTCCAGCGCCTCAAGTAACTGTTAAACCGGCTGATGTAAATGTGGAGATACCCGAATTTCCGAAAGAGATGGAAGTTTTTGGCGGAGTTGAAGTAATTAACGATACTAACAGCCCCGTCCCCGTAAGGTGGGTAAACGTAAAAGGAGAGGATGTACAAATCCCGATAATGGGATCTGCTGGAGGTACAGTAGGATTAACAGACGCCCAGCTTCGTGCTTCGCCTGTAGAAATTACGGGTAATCTATCTGCAACCACGACACCTTTTGCTACTTACTACGCATCTGATGCTGTAGGTTCAATGAACGTAATCCAATTAGGAGGAAATGATATTGCTTTAAATCAAGGGGTAGCAAATGCAGGAACAATACGGACAGTACAAGCCAGTGACGTTATTGCTTCAGTCGCGGTTAAAGAGATCTTTGGTTCAACTATTACTTCTCTCTTAAACGGAGATAATCGCATTCCGGTTTCGGTAGAAACAGGCGGTTCGGGGCTAACGGATACAGAACTAAGAGCCTCGGCTGTTCCTGTTGCTCAGGTCTCAGGGGCTAGTTGGAGTACAAGCGCGTCCATCGTTTCTGTTAGTGATATTTTTTCAACAACTGCAACCTCAAATGTTGTTAATTCAGATAACAGAGTAAAAGTAGAGCTTCCAGCGACCTCGGTAACTGTAACAAGCATTACTAATTCAACTGCGACTTCGATAGTTGATTCGGGGGGGGTTCAGTATTCGGGTTCAAATCCAATACCTGTAACAGTTGCAAGTCAACCTACTACATTTGATGTAAAACAAGTCTCTGGTTCTATTGATTCTGTTTTCGTAACAGGAGCCGCGGATTCATTCTTCGCTTTCGAAGTAATGACGACTAATAAAACAGCAAAATCTGATGGTGCTGACATTAGACCAAAAGCCGATGATTTAGGAAGACAAGTAATGAGACCTATTCAGGTAAGAGATCTTATCGCTACCGCCTATGTTTCAGTTTCAAATGGTACAGAAACCACATTGCTTGCAGCAGGTGGAGCAGGCGTTTATCACGACCTTATTATGATTACTGCTACAAATAATTCTACAGCGGCAACACAATTAGATATTCGCGCTACAACAGGTGGAAACATAATTCACACCATGTACTTACCAGCCTCAACAGGTCCCGTAGGTTTCTCACCTTCTGTTCCTTGGCCACAAGACAACGTAAACAATAACTGGACTATAGATATGCCAGATCAAACAGGAACGACAGTTCATGTGTCTGCATTATTTAGTAAAGAGATTTAATATGAAATTAAATCACCTAACCACATTCTTGTATGCTAATATAACAAGAACTAAACGTTACATTCCTAAATTTGAATGGAACGATTCTTCCATCTCTTATAACCTGTTCAGAACTTATGAATTCTTTTTTGGTAGGAAAGTGGGGATTCGAGCAGAGTCGTTTACACGCATAGAAAAAAACGGGGAATCTTACCACGAGTTCTACACAGTTGAATCCATCATCGTGTATTTTGAATTTTTAGTAAGGAAATTTTTTGCCGGCACATTACCAAAACTGGAGTTCAAGGAAGTTTATTTGCTCCCACAATATATAGGTAACGGTGCTCACTATAAGAATCCGGCCAGAATACCTATAATTTCTTTTGCGATTGCAACCGACGCATATACTGACATAGGCCAATCTAACTCAACTACATCTCTTTCAGGAAACCACACTGTAGCGGGTTCAGACACATTTCTTACCTCGGGCGTAGTGGGAGCTGTTACGACCGACAACATTTCTGGACAAACATATAATTCTATATCTAATACACAACTTGATAAGGATCATATGTATAATGATGCTGACAGGTGGGCATATTCTTTTTACAAATTTGGGCCATCTACCGGAACTAATTCACTTGTTACAACCAGCGCATCTTCTGAATTCGTAGCTGTGGTAGTGGGTTCATATTCTGGGGTAAGTAGTACATTTGATACAACTTTAACAACCAAAAGTGATGCTTCTGAACTTGCTACTTTTGATAATACAATTACTTCTACTGCGGATAGTTGCTGGCACGTGGCAACCACAGCCGCAGCTTCAGGGATTGGAGATGCAGGAACTGGCACGACAAGAAGGGTGAGGCAAGCAACGCAAAGTAACCTAATGATTTTGGATAATAACACCGCCATAAGTCCGCCAGCATCGAACACATTACAAATGACGCTGAATTTAGGTATTCGAGCCGGGCCAGTAATGTTTGGTATGATGTTAAAACCCGCTGGTGCAGGAGGCGCAACTGCAACATACTCGCCACAGCTTCTTACACTAAGAGTAGGTTAATTGACAATTTTTTATTGAGCACACTATAATCAACGTAACCTAACTCTAACAAAGAGCGGAAACACACAGCCGCTTTTTTATGTCTTTATTAGACAAACTCTTAAACAAAAGAGGAATCAAAAAAACAGACGAACTCACCCAAGAAGAACGCGCCGTTTATGAAAATTACGAGCGTGTTTTGAAAGGCGGAGTTATCTCAATAGAAGACATAAAAAAATTCTGTGATACCCAAATAAAAATAATAGAAGGAAAATGTGACGGTGTTACTCCGCTTACAAACATGCAACAAGCATGTATGCATGTGTACCTCTCGATTTTGAAAATGCTAGATGCACCTGAAAAGGAAAGAGAAACACTGGAAAGATACCTCACTCAACTTATAAATAAATAAAACTTGACGTGTACGGGTGCGAGTCGTAAAACAGCCCAAACAAATGGATACAAACAATGTCGTAAACGAAGTTCCTCTGACGAAGGAGCCTGTGGTTACTCCAGAAGAAGTAAAAGTGGACTCTACATCAACATCTAATGTTGTTTATGCAGGAGAAACCCCTCAAAAACCAGGATCAAAGACTGATCCCGCATTACTCCTACAAGCTCTCCAAGAAGAACGCGAAAAGCGAAGAATCGAGGAAGAAAAAAGAAGAATGCTTGAGAAACAATTACAAGAAACAGGGATTCCTCGTTCCGATGAAGGCAAGTACCTTGAAGAAAAGCTAAATAAGGAGATCGAAGCCTTAAAAGAGCAACACGCTCTTGAAAAGCTCGAAGTAACTTATCCGGCTATTAAGGATAAAGCCTCTGAATTTAACGATTACAGAGCGCAGTATCCAGGCGTACCACTTGAATCTGTAGCCAGACTCTTCCTAGTAGATAAAGATTTGATTGAAAAACCTACTGAAAGAAAAGGACTAGAAAAGCCAACAGGCGGAGGACGCCAAACATCTTCTGGAGAAATGACCGTTGAAGAGATCGCAGAACTGCGAGCAAACAATGGCCGTAAATACACAAAACTTCTATTGGAAGGAAAGATCAGAATCCCAGATTAACAATTAAATTAAATGAGATTAACAAATTTTGGCGAGCAATTTGCTGCTAAAGTTCTTAAAAAGACCTATCAGGAGGCGGTTTTCAATGCAATTACAAACCGCAACTATGAAGGCGAAATCAAAAAGCCAGGAGACAGAGTAAATATTCTCTCTTTCCTTAACTCCGGCACTCTATCTGACTATACAGTTGGATCAGACATGGCCAGCGAGTCTTTGGTTGACAGTGAAGATCAGTTGGTAGTAGAGAAGCGAAAGTATTGGAACTTCTCTCTAGATCGACTTGAAAGCGTATTCACATACGCGGATGACATCGTAGATCACATCACAAATGACTATTCTAAGTCACTTGAAAAGATGATCGATATGTATGTCCTTGAAAAAGCTGGTGAAGTAAAGGCAGGTAACTGGGTTGGTATCAACCTAGTTGTCGCAGGTTCAGGTCAGACCATGGCCTCAATCGCCACAACTTCAACAGGTGGAACTGTAACAATCAATGGTAACTACGATGGAGCGACAAACTTCGGTACAGTAGAAAATCCTATTGATGGCGGTTCATACTTCGGTGGATTTGAAACATCTGACATCGGCAAAGGATTCAGACTTCGATCTACTGCAGCTTTCGTTTCTCCGTTCTATCGTATTGCAACTGTAGTTTCTACAGTATCTGCAACTCTAACAGAATGGGATGAAGCAGTTTCTGGTCCAGACTTTGAGGAAGGCTACACACTACGCGGACTATTCGGTGGTGATGGTAAGAATTTCCCTAAGTATGGAGATGGCAACGCTTCTCTTCTTACAATGAGCGGACTCGGTTGGGAAATTCAGGCTGCTGCTGCAACCTCAGTTTCTTCATCTAACGTGTACAACTGTGTGACCTTACTCGCTGAAGCTCTTGATCAAAACGAGGTAGACAATACTGACCGACACATAACAGTGCCGCCAGAAATGGTTACCCAGCTTAAACAAGCTTCTCAGCTTCAGCCTACCGGCATCGCGGAAGTGTTTATCGGAACTGTACTTAATGGTCGCGTAATGCGAGTTGGTGCGTTCGATATTCACCAAGCTGCTGGCGCTCGTGTTTCTACACGCGCTGGACACTCTACAGCTTCAGGACAAGGTGCTGACGTATCTCTTACAACAGGTACAATCGGAAACCTTATCCTCGCTAACCACATCGGCATGATCACTTATGCCGACAAGTGGGCAGAAACTCGTGTTGTTGATGCAGAAAACCAATTTGCTAAGAAGTATCAGGGTCTATTCCTCTACGGATGTTTAGTTCCTAAGCAACGACGCAAGTATGGTGCTGTTCTCTTCGCTAGTTTCTAAGTTTCTTAGTTACTAATTAAAACGTAGCTCGTTCCTTGGGGGCGCACCATACAAAACGTCCCCAAGAATGTATGGGAAGGAGCTACTTCTCATAAAAATGTTCCAATTCATAAAAAATAAGTACTACCGATCAAGACCAACTGTTCGCTACTGGAAAACACAAGATTCAGCACAAGCCAAACTAACCTTAACCGACAAAGGCCACTACGAAATGTGGATTGACGGCGAGGATTATCCATTTCCTGGATGGCCAAGAGGGGTTCTACTCTTCTCTTCTTTCTCAAAGTTAAAGCATGAGATAAAAAATCAAATATTCAACGATATTTGGAAAGAACTTGAGGAAGGAAAAGGGGAAGAAGAGATAATCAGGAGGTTAAAAAAAGAAACCTTGCCGAAAATCTGGGAAATTGCAGAAAAAAGTAGGTTTGACATGCTCCCATACGAAAGGTTCGTGCCACCAGTAAAGGAATTATGGCGGGCTATGACTGTAGTTGAGAAAAAAACTAACTCAAAAACAGTTAAACATCTCAAGGAAGTCTTATGTTTCATCTTACAAGAGGATGATGCCTACAGATTTAGAGCGCAGTGGCTCGTAAAATTCTTCAATCCGACATCTCTCTGGCGAAAAATCCTAAAGAGAAATCCAATAGACGACTTTGAGTTAGCCCTTAACATGCTCGAACATGCAGAAGTAATCGGGGATATGAAAGAAAGAATCAGACTTTTAAGACGCGTTCTTCTCTTCTGTCTTAAAGATCCAAATATCCGAACTTGTTTTGACTTACTTGTTAAAGAAATGGACTGGAACAAATTCAAATTAACGAAAGCGGATAAATATTTCTTCCGCGCTAAGTACTTCAAGGTGGATTTTCCAGAATATGGATACTAAAACAATAGTAATAGACAGCATCCTAGGCGGACATTCTCAACTCGCTAATTTCTCTACAAAAAATCAATTTAGGGCATCTTTAGGCATTGATCCAGGACAACCAATAGATGATGACGATACAGCTTATTCTTCTGTGGGTTCAGGGTATTTAAGACCAACCGCCCTAACTTCTGTCTCCACCACTGTTGGGGCAGCTCCGCTTTGGATGAAAACTAATCCAAAGAGACAGCAAACTTACATTTTGGACGCACTAGGTTCGATGTACACAATTGTCTCGACAACATTTGGCACGCTTTCGGACGCGGGAACTTTGACAGGTGGTATAGGAAACGGCATGGAGTACTACGACAATTACATGTACATTGCCACAGGTACAGACATTACTCGTTACGGCCCCCTCAATGGAACCCCTGGTTTTGTCGCTAATTATTGGACATCTACTTTAGGTAAGCCAGCTTTAACAAATACTACCTACCCGACAACTTATTTAAATGGTATTCAGTTGCCTAATCATGTAATGCACCGCCACTCTGATGGCAAGCTTTATATTGCTGACGTAGTAGGAAACCAAGGAACGATTCATTTTATTTCCACCACTAAAACCTCAGTTGAAGGGGACACGGACAATAACTCAACGGCCAACAAGCTTCAATTTGGTTATGGACTTTGGCCAACCGCCATGGAATCTTACGGGCCTTATTTAGCCGTAGGACTTATTGAGTCAAGCATTCAAGACAAAACTGATCCGAAAGGAAAAATTGCTCTCTGGGATACGACATCTTCTTCCTTTAACCAGATAATTTGGGTGGAATTCCCTGATCCACTTATAACCGCACTTAAAAATGTTAACGGCTCTTTATACGTTGTTTCGGGAAATTATAAGACAAAAGGCTTTAGGGTTTCTAAATACTTAGGAGGTTATTCTTTTGAAACAGTATTTTATTCCGAGACCGGCGAGCCACCACTGGCCGGCGCGGTGGAAGCTATAGGAAATAGATTCTTTTTTGGTACGCATACTACAGTACCCGAATCAGATGGCTGTTTATATTCTATTGGTCTACAAAACCAGATTTCAGATGGCGTATTTAATATTATGCGAAGCGCTGGAGGAAACTCCTCAACTTCAGTTACCGCCGTAGGATTTTTAAATCATGGTACGACCAGCACCCCTTTTGGTTTTTATATTCCAGCGATCGGCTGGACCAAGGGTTCAGGTAATTCAAATAATGGTATCGATAGACGAATGACAACTTCCGGATATACGACAGTTTCTGCTGTTTGGTGGAGCCAATTATACAAAATTGGGCAACCATTTCGTATTACAAGAGTAAGGATTCCACTGGCTCAAGCAGTTGCTTCGGGCATGTCTGTAACCCCAAAAATCTATTATGACGATGGTGGCTTTTCTCAAACACTGACCGTAATTAACAGCACCAATTTTCCTAATTCAGAAAGAATTGCCAATATAAAAATCAATAATAATGGCTCAAATCAAGGGAGGGGTGAGAACAACTTTTGGCTTGAGCTTAAATGGTCCGGCATAGCTGATCCTGCGACAGTAAGTCTACCCATAACCATAGAGTTTGAGATCTTACCTGACTAACATGACAATCTTTAACAACTATGCTATACCCGAACCAGAACCGGATTATCCAAATACACTTTACGGTCCAAATGGAGAAAAGATAATCTCAACAGACATCCTATCCCCCGTAACATTAACTAATGAAGGGGTAGTCGTAAGAAACATACAAGTAGGTGGATATACCAAACAATACTTCCTAAACGATAACGGCATCTTCTCATTCGGAGATGGGTCTGATGGTGAGGAATATGCTAACGGAGCGCTTAATGTAACCGGAATGACGCTCTCAGGATCTACTTACACTCTTTCAAGAGACGTGTACTATACAACGCTTGTAGTAGATGCGGGAACCACTATAAATGTGGGAAGTTACAGAATATTTGCTAACTCTGGAATTGTAACTCGCGGAACTATTGATCGTTCTGGAAAACCTGGAGGAGATGGCGGTAATGCTACTCATCTAGGAGGGGCTTCAGGCGATGTTGGCGGAACAGCAGGGGCGGCAGGGGGAGCTTTAGCTGACGGGTACTTAAAAGGTTCGCTAGCTGGAACTGCGGGTACAGTAGGCGGTAACGGACTTCTAAGTGCAAGTGTAGGGAGTAGTCCTTCCGCTAGTAGTAGTGGAACAAATACCACTAATTCAATAGGGCAAAGCGGTAAAGCGGGTGGTATAGGAGGGAGTGGAGGAGGAACAACAGCCAATCCTGGCGGAAGTTCTCCGGCTACGGGTTCTCCAGGAACCGCAACTACATCAAATGTAAAGTTAATCGCTAACTGGCATCTAGCCACACTTCTTGACATCTCAACATCCGGCTCGACAGTTAAGTTTGATAATTCAGCAAATTCTACAGGAGGAAATGGCGGAGGAGGAGGAGGCTGGCAAGGGGTAACGGGAACAAATCAATATAGTGGCGCCGGAGGTGGCGGAGGTGGAGCAGGCTCATCAGGAGGAATCTTGGCAATTTACGCTAAGGACATCCGCATCGAGCATGGAGGGAAAATTCTTGCTCAGGGCGGTAAGGGAGGAAATGGTGGTAATGCCACAAGTGCCATTTGGGACGGAGTTTCAGTCTCAGACATTGGTGGTGGAGGTGGAGGAGGAGGGGGCGGTGGAGGAAATGGCGGGCAAATAATCTTGGTTTATAACACTCTCGTAAATAACGGAACTATCTCGGCAGCTAAAGGAGTAGGAGGAACGGGAGGAGCGAGGGGAACCGATGAATTTCATGCCGGCAATCCAACCGCCGCTTCCACAGCGGGCGCTAACGGCACGGACGGAGCAGAAGGCGAAGTAAGACTATTTGAAATCTCTCAATAATATGGACGCAGATTTAAGACAAAAAATCATAGAAGAACTTACTAAGTTTTTAAATCGCACTCCAACAGAGAACGAAATCAGAAATTGCGTAACTGACACCATCATCATGGGCAAAATTAGAGATAAAAAGAAATGAATACACAATCACAAATAATTAATGAGTTTCTAGTAAGACAAAATACTTCAACCACAGCTTCGTTTTTTACTGACGCAATTACGAAATCGTCATTTAAGAATGCGCTACAGTGGGCTTATTCAAGACGCAAGTGGCCGTTTACTGAAGGAATAAGCTCGACCACTTACGTTACAACTACGCAGGATGATTTCGGCAATACTAAAATTCTCTACCCAGAAGGATGGAAACCAGATTCAATTCGTATTGCTCTAGTCGGAGGAAAAAGACTGAAGAAAATTAACTACCAAGATCTTCTAACTTTTAGAGAAGAAAGACCTGGCGATTCGGCTAGATTATTTTCTGATTACAACAATTACATTTACATTAACTCGGCGGCTGATGTATCAGGAACTCTGACAGTTTTCGGACAGTACACCCCGATCATAGACACCACAGATGATTCAGCTTCCACTTTGCTTCCTGTTGAGGCAAACGAGGCTATTGTAGCTAAGATGCAGGAGTACGCCATGATCCGCGAAAAGAAAGATGAGAATCTAGTTCTCGCTAAAAGAGCAGAAGCTGAGGGAATACTCGATCTTCTCTACAAGAATATCCAGAACGAACAATTTGCATATCAAACCCAGGACAGGAATATGTTTGAAGGCTTTGATGTTATTAAAGGACAAGCTCCTTACGGCCTCATAAGACGAGACCAATTTGGAGGATTTTATTAAATATGAACCCAGTAAATTACAAATTTTATTCAACGGGAGACGGAGTCGCAGTTCTCCCTGGCGCTAATGTTGGTCCAACCTTTAGGGAAATATCCTTTGATGAGTTTAAAAAAACCGCACAATCTAAGCTCCAAGGTGGCTCATATCAATACATAAACGGCGTTCAGACTTTAGTTGGAGCATCGGGCAACTATTACGACAAGTTAAAGTTCGGTACAGATAAAGGAGTAGCTGATGCTATTTTAGCCGCAGAGCAAGGTGGCGCTCCGGTTAAAGCCGGCGAATTAATAAACGGAAACTTTACCACTAATAAATCTCTTGAACAGGAAGCAGGTTTTCAGCAAGGAGTAAAGGAAGGAAAACTAAAAGAGGTAGACATGGGTAACGGGATTAAGGGATATGTTCCAGCACCAGGTGTTTCAAACGGAGTAACAACAGGACAAGCCCCTTATGTTCCACCGTCAACTGGCGACCCAGGGGCAATTACTCAAGCACTACAAGGCTCACCACAGGCCACAGGAGGCTCTACAGCAAATGTAAATTTAGGAGGTGTGTCAAATAGCGGTGGAGGGCAGGTTGCTGGAGTCATGTCCTCGCCTCAAAGTTACATTGTAAAACCAGGAGATACTTTAAGTAAGATTGCGAAACAATTTGGCGTTCTACCTTCTCAAATTTCAGGTTACAGATCAGGGAATCCTAACAAGATTTTCCCAGGAGAGCAATTAACTATAGGTACACCCTCTAGTAATTCTCAAACAGCAATAAGTCCAGCCCCTCAACAAAGTGTAACCGCACAAACAGGACAAATTGTTCCGCCAACGCCAACGGGAAAAACCCCTGTTCAAAACATGGTGGATACTTACAAAGAAGTCGCTAGCGCTCTTGGACTTTTTACCGTCAAACAACAGTTAGAAAAAACACTTAAAGAGTTAGATGACATTCAAGCTAGTAAAAGTAAGGAAGCTGCGGACATAACTAACAATCCTTGGCTCTCACAAGATATAAGAAACAGAGAATTAAAAAAGTTAGACGACAAGTACGAAGGAAAATTAAATCGCCACGCTAACATGGCTAAATATTACGAAGCTCTTTACGATCAAGGAATTGAAGAAGCTCGTTACCTTGTAGGAGAAATACAAACTGATAACAGAAAAGCTCTTGAAATAGCACAAAGACAAGCGGAAGCAGAAGCAGATCTTATGAAAGAAATGCTGAAGCAGTCGCAACCCGAATATGAGTTTAGGGTACTTCAAGATGCAGACGGAAATGATTACTTAGTTACTCTTGATAAGAAAACAGGTAGACGAGTGAGTGGTGGGGTCGGCGGAGGAACGAGCGGGGGAGTTACTGGAGGAGTAATAGGTGGAACGACAGGGGGAGGAACGAGCGGGGTATCTGGTACACAAAAATATACTGTCAAAGGTAAACCTCTTTCGGCTGAAGCTTCAAAAGTAAATGCAATAGTTCAAACACTTGTTCCAGAAATTGAACAACTAAAAATAGCATTTAATAAAGACTACAAAGGCTCTGTAAGGGGGATAGTATTAAAAACAGATCGTAACCTTGTAAAGCTAGTAGATCAGGTAGCAGACAAAGTAGGACGTTTAAGATCAGGTGGCGCAGTAAATAAGGACGAAGAGGCAAGATTTAAGAGACAAATCGCTAGTGTTCTTGACCTTACTTTCGGCACTAAGGAAGGAGCAATCACCGCATTAAATGGACTTATTTCAGAAGCAGAAGCGGTAGCTGGGGGAATTGGAACAGGAATTCAAACCACACCTGTTTTTAACAGCTCTCAATTTAAGGCCCCTTCCGGGAAAACTTATAATTTACCTTTCTAAACATGCCCACAAGAGAGCAGTTAATTGAGAATATAAAAGCAATGGAAGCACAAGGTGCGCCTCAAGAGGATATTCAGGCCTATTTAGATTCGTTTAAACCTGTGGAAACACCACCTAAACCTAAGGGAAATTTGTTAGATGTTGGAATAGGTGTAGGTAAAGGGGCTATACAGACACTACAAAATGTTTCCACCCCAATAACAAGTCTTTTAGAGAGAACATCAGGGAGATCTCTTGGATTTTCTGATCAGCAATTAGCTCCAACCAATCTAGCTCAAAGCATTGGGAAAGGTGTTGAAAGAATTGCAGAATTTGCTGTCCCAGGAACAGCTGGATTACGTGTAGCAAAAGCATCGGGTTTATTAAATTTAGGTGCAAGGGTAGGAACAGAAGCGATAGGTGCGGGTGGCGTAACACTCGCTCAAACAAAAGATCTAAACCAAGCAAAAACCGGAGCACTCATTGGTGGCGCTTTTCCGGCGATAGGCTCAACTTTAGGATCAATTAAATCTACTGAAAATGCTGCGAGACTTATTAATAGCCTAGTTAAACCAAAGAAGCCAGAATTAAGTTATGGCAAGAATCCCGGAAGAGCTGTTGCTGAAGAAGGAATAGTCGGGGCATCACTAGAAGATTTAGCAGGAAAAATATCCGCAAGAAAAAATGAAATTGGACAAGTTATCGATACTTTAATATCTGGTTCAAAAAAGCCAATCGATGCTTTTGATGCTTTTAAACCATTAGATCAAGCTATTAAAGAGGCCAGTAAGGCCAAAAGAACGAATGCTGGCTTGATAACACGACTTGAAGATCTAAAAGCTGATTTAACTCAAGGTAAAGTATTAGACAATATTTCACCGAGTGAGGCTTTCCAGATAAAAAAGGATGTACAAAGTCTAACAAAATATACTGGTAACGATTCAGATGATAAATTAGTTAATTCAACACTACAATCTGTTTATAGAAATCTTAGAAAAAAAATAGATACTGCGGTAGGAGATCCAAATATTAAAAAATTAAACGAAAAATATGGAGATCTTATTAGTGCTGAAAAAGCTATTGCAGATAGAATTCTTACATCCGAAAGACAAAACCTTTTATCTTTGCCTGGGATAGGTGTTGGTGGGGCCAGCGGATTGGTTACAAGCCTACTAACTGACGGTGCTGTTACCCCAACTATTCTTGTTGGGTTAGGTTCCGTTGCCGCAAGAAAAGTTTTATCATCACCTGGCGTTAAGACACGTGTTGCGGCTTGGTTGGCTGGCAGGACCCCTAAAGAGAGAGCAGAGATATTTAAAGTGGCACCTTATTTAAAGGGTTTGATTATGACGAGTCTAGGAGACTAGTCTTTAATTATTCCAAATATATCTATTTTTGGGAAAAATAAACACAAAACCATGTACCCCACAAATACTATAAATACCGCCCCGCCGATTAATATGTTTTCCATATTCTACACACTACCATGGGCAATTTTCATGTCAATAGTAAAAATACTTGACAAACGTTCGTTTGGACAAGAAGGTAATTTGTGTGAGCATGATCTCCAGCGAGTGATCGTGAGCAGAAAACACTCATTCTTCGCTGAGGATGAGTGCTTTTTGATTCACAATTATATTAAACGGGAGTCGTCAGCGAGTCTCCAGAAAAAAACCGGCTGCAAAAATAATCGTACTTTCTTAATAGTTCCGGCAATGTCGCCCACTGACAACCGGAGACTTCAAGAGGGTAGGATTAGGAACTTGTTTCGAGATTGGTCAGACAAAAATTGGTATAGCGAGGCTGTATCACTGATTGCAAAACGAGCGATTAATATTTCTATAAATTACAAGTCTTTTTTAGAAATTAGGTCTATGAAGGATATAAAGTG
>Ga0196980_1000046_pt1 | contig 42243 bp, 35 predicted proteins | sample S3_1013CmetaG_FD_155486 | JGI IMG/M metagenome (GOLD analysis project Ga0196980, IMG submission 155486) | Soil microbial communities from Anza Borrego desert, Southern California, United States - S3_10-13C | ecosystem: Environmental > Terrestrial > Soil > Desert | place: USA: California... | reverse complement strand
TTCGCTTCCGGATAGCCGCCACCGAGTGCGTCCCCGGCACGTTGACGCTCCGGGGGTAGGGGGAAATCTGCCCATTCTTCACGCCTTGGCCCCAAATCGCACCCATTGGCCGCCGTTTGGCCCTAACCAAGCTATGTTTCCGACTTTGCGGGGAAGCGCCGAGTGGAATGGTGAAATATGCGGGCTAGATTCCGGTTTCCACAATCCGCCGAGAGAACCGAGGAGTCGTAGATCGGCAATCCTCTGCCGACCATGGTCTCCGAATTCGGCATTCAGCCTTTTTCGTATTACTATCCCCGAAAAATAAAAACGGCTGTTGTCGCTCATCGTTTGATGAAAACGGGCGACACGGAATCTGGATTCGATTACGGCATCGTGCAGGGCACGCCCTGCATCATCCTTCGGTGGGATAGTTCATGTTGCGAGTCAGGCTGGCGCTGGTGGTCGCCATCTCCCTGTGTTTCGTCTTCGTACTCGGCTTTACGCTGTACTGGGGGTCTCACAAAATCGCCCTTTATTCGTCGCGCAGCCAGTCGGCTTATGAGGCGTTCGATCGGTATCAGCAGCTCTATCGGGAAGCTTATCGCTATTTCAAACAGCGCATGGATCTGCTTCTGGTCGACCAGCAAGGCACGGCGGCGGATGTGGAAATGTCCCGCCAGCGTCTGCACGATGCCGTCGAGCGCCTGCGGAAGGCCACCGCAACGGATGTGGACCCAGCCAACGATATCCAAGCCTGGCAGTCTCATCAGAGCGAGCTGGACAGCATCGCCCGTCTGAGCGCCGCGCTCGAAGCCGGCATGCACCGGTTCGATCAGGTCGACCGCCTGCGTCATGAAGGGCGGCGCGAGGAGGCGTTGCTGCTGCTGTCGGACGTTCTGGAGGAAGACATCGACCGTAAATTCGATCCCTTGATCGACGGCGCGATCAGCCGCGAGCGCGAGCGGGCTCTGGTGGCGAGGGAGAGACTGATGGGGCTGGTCGGCCTTTCCAGCTGGATTTCCATCAGTACGGCGCTCATCTCGGTGGTTTTCAGCATCGCTGCGGGCGCCATGCTCTTCAGAAGCATCCGTAGGCCGATCGAGGCCCTGATGCGCGGCACCGACGAAATCGCGGCGGGCAATCTGCCTTACCGCATTCCCATCGATAGCCGGGACGAGTTCGGCTATCTCGCCAAGCACTTCAATCAAATGGCCCAAGAGCTGGAAGTCCAGCAGCGGAAGCTCGGCGAGGCGCGCGCCGTCCTGGAGCAAAAGGTCGCGGAGCGGACGCTCGAACTGAACCACCTCAACGGCGAGTTGCAACGCCTGGACCATGCGCGGCGGCAGTTCTTCGCCGATATCAGCCATGAGCTGCGGACCCCGATCACGGTCATCCGCGGCGAGGCGGAAGTGACGCTGCGGGGGAGAAACAAAGAGCCCGAGGAATACAAGGAGTCGTTGCTGCGGGTCCTCGATCTGTCGCTGCAATTGGGCAAGCTGGTCAACGATCTGTTGTTCCTCGCCCGCGCCGAAACCGCTCACATGCAGTTCGAATGGGAAACGCTCGATCTCGCCGAACTGGTCGTCAATGCGGCCGAGGACATCCGCGTGCTGGCGCAGAACAAATCGATCGAGGTGAGGTTGAACGTTACGGATACACCGGTGTGGGTCCGCGCCGACAAGCAGCGGCTTCGGCAGGTCATTTTTATTCTCGGGGACAATGCCTGCCGTTACTCGAGCACCAGTAGCCGGATCGTCATCGATTTGGAGACCGACGGCGCGGAAGCGATTTTGCGCGTCAACGATCACGGCATCGGCATCCCCGCTAAGGATCTGGAACTGATCTTCGACCGCTATTACCGCAGCATGAACGCCCGCCGTTCCAGCGACGACGGTACCGGCCTCGGGCTCCCGGTCGCCAAGGCCATCGTGGCCGCGCATGGCGGGCAGATTTCGGCGGACAGCAGCGAAGGGGCGGGCACAACATTTGCTGTAACGTTGCCGCAAATTAAACAGAATGAAAGCGCGCTCGATGCCAGTGCCGAGGATTTTGATTACATCCGAGAATCGGCCGCATAACTCAACGGATGATTTTTGTGGGAGAGGGGCTTTAGCCCGCGACCCGAAAGCCGCCCCGGATCGCGGGCTGAGGCCTGCTCCCACCGAGGTATGCGCTTCTTAGGCATGGGTGCGGCACGACATTTAAACCGAAAGTGCTCAAAGAGATCTCCGACGCTGCGGCCAAGTTTTGCTTGCCGCGGTTTCACGACCGGATTTTTTGGCTCATTCAATAAAACGCTTTTTAGCTGAGGTAATAAGAGCTTGGACATTCTGCTGGTGGAGGATGACGAGCGTATCGTTGAGTTCGTCAGACGAGGTTTGAAAGCCGAGGGGTACAAGGTGGATGTCGCCCGCACGGGACAGGAGGCGACCACGCTCGGTACGGCGGGGGCTTACCGATTGATCATCCTCGATCGAAAGCTGCCCGATCTGACCGGTCTCGAAGTATGCGAGCGCCTGCGCATCAATCGTATCGACACGCCTATACTCATGCTGACGGCCATGGATACGGTGCAAGACAAAGTGACCGGTCTCCGCTCCGGCGCGGACGATTACATGACCAAACCCTTTTCGTTCGAAGAACTGCTCGCGCGCATCGAAGCGCTGATGCGCCGGCGCGGGGGAGAACTCAAAGTCGAGTCAAAGGAACTCCGCATCGCCGATCTGGTGCTGAACCAGGAGACTCATGAAGTTCGACGCGGCAATCAGGTGATCGACCTCACGCCCAAGGAATTTGCCTTGCTCGAGAGTTTCATGCGGGCTCCCGGCAAGGTTCTGAGCCGGACGCGAATTCTGGAACAGGTGTGGGGCTACAGCGCCGATCCCATGACCAACGTGGTCGACGTGTACGTCCGCCAACTTCGGCGCAAGATCGATGATGGCTACGACCACAAGCTGCTCAAAACCGTTCGGGGTTACGGCTACAAGCTGGATGCCTCGCCGGAGTCGGATGTGATGGCCCAGGACGGCGCGGGGGGTAAATAGGACGCCGGGTCCGGTCACCTACAATAAAGTGGTCAAATCGACTGCTTCGAACTCATCACCAGGTGTATTTCATGAAAAGAGCTATCCAGAATAGCCTGTCCTCAGCCGCACGTTGCGGCGGGGTTTTGCGCGGGGAGGAATCAGGTTTCGGCCGTTTCCTTCTTTTTCTCGCCATTCTTCCGCGATGGTCGCTCGCGGTCATGGCGATAATCTTGGGCGGATACCAAAGCCTCGCGCTCGCCGATACCGTTACGGTCAGTCCGACCGCGCCTTCCGTACCGGCGAACGCGGGGACGGTGGACATCACTCTCACCTATTCGCGAGGGCCGAACGAAGACGTAACCGGTACGCTGGACGTGACCTGGATCACGGAGGATGGTACGGCAACGGCTCCGTCGGACTATACCGGAGTGAGCGGACAGGCGAGCTTCGATCGCGGGGGAGCATTGACGCAAACCCAAACCATTACGATTCCCATCGTCAACAATCCGAGCCTGACCTCGCCGAGATCATTCACGCTGAATTTGAGCTGTCTCGACTTTATGAACGAGGGCTCCTGCGACCCCGCTGTGTTCCCGACAAATTCCGTCACCATCACCATTACGCCTCTGCCGCCTACGCCGCCTCCAGAGCCTCCACCGCCCACGGAGCCTCCGGCGCCTACGCCAACACCTCCGCCACCGACGCCAACGCCGCTCAACGAACTGCCCGGGCTCAGCGAGAATCAACGGTCCGTGGCCGTGGCCCTGATGAACGCCTGTGACGGCGCCGGCGGCGAACTGGTGCAGCGCTGCTCGGACCTGTTGGGTTTCGGACTGACCGACGCCGAGAAGGTCGCCGCCTTGAGCCAGATCACCCCCGAGCAGGTGGCGTCCCAAACCAGCATGCCCCTTCGCGTCGGCACCGGGCGCATGGCCAACCTGCAGCAGCGCCTGACCCAGTTGCGCCACGGCAGCGGCGGACTCGACCTAGCCCTGAATGTCGACGGCCGAAAGATTTCCTACGACCAGATCGCCCGTGTGCTCGGGAAGGAGTCCGGCGGCGCGGCGGGTGACGAGCCCGACGATCCGTTACGGGATGGGCCTTTAGGGATATTCGTGCAAGGCCGGTTCAACGGGGGCGATCGGGACAGCACCGGTGCGGAGCGGGGCTATCGGTTCACGACCGGCGGCCTCACCCTGGGCGCCGATTACCGGCTGACCGATCAGTTGATCCTGGGCCTCGCGTTCGGTTACGACGGGACATCTTCCGTCTTCAGCCAGGATTCCGGTGCCATGGACACCGATTCGTACCACGGCTCCTTCTATGGCAGCTATTACCTGCCCGAGGATTTCTATCTGGATTGGATCGGAAATTTCACCCGCCACGACTACGACATGAAGCGCAATATCCGCTATACCGGATTTTCATCGAAGGCGCGCAGCAATCCGGAAGGCAACCAATACGGTTTCGCCGTGAGTTTCGGCAAGGATCTCGCCATCCGCGAATGGAACCTGAATCCGTATCTCCGCATGGAGTACGCCAAGCTACAGATCGACGCCTATCAAGAACAGGGTGGCGGCGGCCTGGGTTTGGCCTTCGGCAGCCAGGACGATCATTCCTTGACCACGGACTTGGGGGCGCAGTTCGGCCGGTCCTTCAGCCTGCCTTGGGCGGTATTGACCCCGTCGATTCGCTTCGAGTGGGAGCACCAGTATCAGAACGGTTCGCGCGACATCAGAATCCGTTTCGCCGACGCGGCTTCCGGCACCGGCGGTTTTTCCATCTCCAACTCGGTCCCGGACCGCGATTATTTCAACCTGGGCGGTTCCTTGGCCGCCACTTTGCCCGGCGGCAACGCCGCTTTCCTGCGCTACGAAACCCGCCTCGGCCAGCGGACCGTTTCCAGCCATATCGTCGAAGCCGGCGTCAGGATTTCGTTTTAGGCAATGCGCCGGGAACGGCTTCGCCATATCCCGGCCTACAATTCCGTCAATCTCCTCCTGATTCGTAGGCCCGAATAAGCGTCAGCGATTCATACGGCACCTCCCTGTGCCGCCCCCTTCGGGCGCCATGCGTGCAAATCGGCCTCGCCACGCTACGCGGTCCCGCTTCACTCGCGAGTCCGGGTCAGGTCTTCCCTGGTCTGCCCGCTTCGCCGCGTTGCGGCTCGCCCTGCCGATTTGTCATACGGCACTTCCGTGTACCGTACCCTGTGGGCGCTTCGCGTGCCATGCGGCTCCCGGCCGCTTGGTCCGGCATCTTCTACTCACGGCTTTGCAAAAGCCCGCCTCAAAAAAATAATCCAATCCTCATCTCATTTTAATTTTTCCCTCGGCTGTTCACTCATCTTGTTCCCGTAGGCTAATGCTCGAAGGCTGCTTCCGCTCCCATGCGTAAGGATGCGCAAAGGAGGCAGCCCTTCTTGATGTCGCGGGGAACAATAAGAGGTTGACGAACATGCCACTCGGTTTTGGAATCGTATTCAGAGGACTTTACAAACAGTATGGGCACACGGTGATCGTGCTGTTGAGATTTCTCGACATCGCGATGTTGCTGGGTGCGGCCTGGGTTGCCTTTTACTTCTGGCATCAGAAGCTCGTCATCGATCAGGACCACCGGGTCGTCATCGCGCTCGGCATTCTGGGCGCCATCATCTTCTTCGAGATCGGGCAGATCTATCGTCCCTGGCGGAGTGATCCGATGCGGGGAGAAGTCGTCCGCATCCTGCGCGCCTGGCTATTTACCCTGATCTCGGTCGTATCCATCGTCGCCCTGGTCCGACTGCATGTCTGGCTCGGGTCCAGCTATCGCTGGATCGCGACCTGGGGCGTGCTGGGTTTTCTCTTCGTCATTCTTTCGAGAGCCGTACTGTCGCGCGCGCTGCGGATATTGCGCGCACGCGGCTGGCAACAAGGCCGGATTGTGATGGTCGGACTGAATGAAATGGCGATCGCCGCGAGCCGCCAGTTGAACGATTCGCCGTGGGCCGGTTTGCAGGTGGTCGGTTATGTCGACGACCGCGCCACGCCTAGAGGGCTGGCGGGAGAGATTTCCCTGCCGCGGCTCGGCGCTCTGAAGGATTTGGCGTCTCTCGTGACGCGGGAAGCCATCGACGAAGTGTGGGTGGCGTTTCCGTTCAAGGGCGAGTCGCGCGCGGAACAGGTGCTTCATGAATTGCGCCATCTCCCGGTCAGCATTCGGCTGGTGATCGACTGCTTCGCCTTCAAGATGAGCAAATTCCTGAATCTGAACGAAGTCGCCGGCATTCCGACGCTGGATATTTCGGTGTCGCCGCTGCACGGCATCAACCGCTACGTCAAGGAGATCGAGGACCGGCTTTTGGCGCTGATCCTCTTGATCGTGGCGAGTCCCGTGATGTTGCTCGTCGCCCTCGGAGTCAAGCTGAGCTCGCCGGGGCCGGTGTTCTATCGGCAGGTGCGGGTGGGCTGGAACAACCGCTCGTTCGTCATGCTGAAATTCCGGTCCATGCCGGTGAACGCAGAGTCGAAAACGGGGCCGGTCTGGGCCAAGCCCGGCGAAAACCGTGCGACGCCGTTCGGGGCTTTTCTGCGCAAAACCAGCCTGGACGAACTGCCGCAGCTGATCAACGTGCTCAAGGGCGACATGTCGCTGGTGGGACCTAGGCCCGAGCGTCCGGACTTCGTGGAAGTGTTCAAGGACCAGGTGCCGAACTACATGAAAAAGCACATGGTGAAAGCCGGCATCACCGGATGGGCTCAAGTGAACGGCTGGCGCGGCGACACCGATCTCACCAAGCGGATCGAGCACGATCTTTATTACATCCAGCATTGGTCGGTGTGGTTCGATCTGGAAATCGCGATGCGAACCGTCGTGTCCGGCTTCGTCAACAAGAACGCGTATTGATGTGGATCTTGCAGAAAAGGGGTAAGCATCCATGATTGCATCGTCATCCTTGAAAACGCCGATTAAAAGGCCGGGAGCGCTGGTCGGGATTCTGGCGCTGTGGCTGGCCGTTTTTCTCCCCGGCTGCTCGCTCACGCCCGGTATGGACATGAAGCGGGGCGGCGATCTTTCGGACGCGACCGTGCCGGTCATGAAGGACGGCAAGCTGGTCAAGGAAAAGGTGAACATCGTTCCGATCACCGCCGATTTGATCATCGAACGGGAAAACGCGAGGCTGCAGGACGCCAACAAACTCACGCTGCCGAGCGCGGAGCCGGAACCGTACCGCGTCGGGCCGCACGACCGGTTGCAGATCACGGTTTGGGAGCATCCCGAGCTCAACGATCCGGGCGGAGAGAAGATTCTTCCCGAGTTGGCGGGTAAGGCCGTTCAGGATGACGGCACGCTTTTCTTTCCCTACGTCGGCACCATTCACGTCGCGGGTAAAACCGTGCCCGAAATCCGGGACCTGTTGAGTCAGGGGCTTTCCAAGTATTTCAAGAAGGTCAAGCTCGACGTGCGCGTCCTTTCGTTCCAGGCGCACAAGGTCAACGTGGTCGGCGAAGTGAAGTATCCGGGCGTCCAGTCGATGGTGGACACGCCGCTCAATATCGCCGAGGCGATCAGCCGCGCGGGCGGTGTGACGGCGGAGGCGGATTTGAGTCACGTGACCTTGGCGCGCGGGGACAAGCTCTATCCGATCAACCTCCAGGCGCTTTATGAACAGGGCAATAATGGCCAGAACCTGCAGCTGATGGATGGCGACGTGGTGCACGTGCCCGACCGGTACAACAGCAAGGTCTTCGTCACGGGCGAAGTGGGCCGGCAGCAGGCGCTGCAAATCCATAAGGGCAAACTGACGCTCGCGCAGGCGATATCGGAGGCCAACGGGGTGGACTTCAACACCTCCAATGCGGAGGAGATTTACGTGATCCGAGCCGGACAGGCCAAGCCGGAGATTTTCCAGCTCAATGGGGAATCGCCCGATGCCATGATCCTGGCGGAGCAATTTTCCTTGCAGCCGCACGACATCGTGTTCGTGGGTACGGCGGGTGTCACCCAGTGGTCTAGGGTCCTCAACCAGTTGATGCCGTCGTCCTTCAGCCAGGTCATGACGCGCGGGGCATTCTATGGGTTCTGACGGGTTCGTAGGCCGGGAAAAGGTGTAACCGTTTCCGGCAAACAGCTCTGCGAATTGCATTTGAGATGCGAACGGACTTCCGCCTCTTTTAACCGAATCGATATGTGGATTGAGTCATGAATATGCACGGTCAACACGAGATTAGTTTGCTCCCGCCGCCCAACTTGTCGCGGATCGAGGAGCCGAGCGTCAGTATCAGAGACTATGTCGATCTGCTGCTCGAGGGCAAGAAGACCATCCTGCTTACATTGCTTTCGGTTTTGACGGTGACGATGATCTATCTGGTTTTCGCCCCCCGCACCTACAAGGCGGACGCCCTGTTGCGGATCGACAAGAACAAGGCATTGCTCACGGCCCCGCTCCGCAGCGAGGCCAGCAAATCACCGGCCGAGGCCGAGAATCCGAGGGCGCAGCGGGAAGTCGAAATCCTTAGATCGCGCTCGGTGCTCGGCAAAGTCGTCGATGGCCTGAGCCTGACGGTGGAAGTTTCGCCCCGGTACTTTCCGCTTGTCGGCGAGACGCTGGCGCGCTGGCACGACCCGCACGACGGCGTGGCAGGCGCCTGGTGGGGCTTCGGCCGTTGGGCCTTCGGCGGCGAGAAGATCAGGATCGCCAACTTCAGCGTTCCGGATCGCTATCTGGGGAAGGATTTCACCTTGATTGCCCTCGAAGGGGCGCGGTTCCAACTGCTTAACCCCAAGGGCGAACAACTGGCCGAGGGGCGGGTGGGCGACGCCGTCGAAATCGACGTGGGCGAAGATAAACCCGTGGTCATCCAGGTTTCGGAGCTCAAGGCGCATCCCGGCACCCATTTCGATCTGAGCCGCGAGAGCCAGTTGACGGCCATCGAGAAGCTCAAGAAGGCGTTCAGCGTCAAGGAAGCCTCGAAGGATACCGATATCCTCAATGTCGAACTCAAGGGGCGCGATCCGGAGCAGCTCGCCAAGTCGGTCAACGACATCGCCACCACCTATGTAAATGCGACGGTCAACTGGGAGTCGGCGGAGGCCGGACAGAAGCTGGCTTTTCTGGAAGGCCAACTGCCTATCATCAAGGAGCGCCTGGAGCGGGCGGAGCAGGCATTGAGCGCTTACCGGCAACAGCACGGTGCGGTCGACATTTCCACCGAGGCCGAGGTGCTGCTGAAACAAGCCTCGGAAATGGAAACCCTGGGCATCCAGCTCAAGCAAAAGTACGAAGAGCAGAGTCAGCGCCTGGAAGATGCGCATCCGGACATGGTTGCGACCAAGGCCCAGATCAGCCGGGTCGACCGCAAGCTGGCGGATCTGAACAAGCGGATCAAGGAGCTGCCGCGCACGCAGCAAAACATGGTGGGATTGTCCCGGGACGTTCAGGTCAACACCGAGTTGTATACCTCGCTGTTGAACAGCGCCCAGGAGCAGCGGGTCGCCGCGGCGGGATCGATCGGCAATTCCCGCATCGTCGACTTCGCCGTGATCCCGGAAAAACCCTACTGGCCGAAGCCGATGCTCCTGTTGGCCATCGCCACGGTGCTGGGTTTGACCTCGGGTTCGGCGATCGTATTCCTGCGCAATTCGTTGCAGCGCCATGACAATTACCCCGCGCTGCTGGAATACCGGGTGGGGATTCCCCTTTACGCGGCCATTCCGCACAGCAAGAAGCAGAAGCGCCTGGCGCGATTGACCGATCAAGGCCGGGACAAGCCCGCCGTACTGGCGAGCCAGGATCCGCACGACATCTCGGTCGAATCGCTACGCGGTCTTCGGACGACTTTGGAGGCGACTCTCGCCAGCAGCGAAAGCAAGGTCATCATGATCAGCAGTCCCGCGCCCAGCATGGGCAAGTCGTTCGTCAGCTCGAATCTGGCGGCGCTCTTGGCGAGCATTCGTAAGCGAGTGCTGATCATCGACGCCGATTTACGCAACGGTCGGCTGCACGAGGCCTTTTCGGTTCAGAAAGAGAAAGGACTCTCCGATCTCCTCAGCGGTTCGGCGTCGCTGGCCGAGGTGATTACCAGCCTTCCCGGCGTGGGAGTGGATTTCATCTCGAAGGGACGGAGCGCCCCCAACCCGGCGGAACTGCTGGTGCTTGGCGGTCTGGACGAGATCCTGGAGGATCTCAAGTCCTTCTATAACCATATCGTGATCGACTCGCCGCCGATTCTGGGCGCCACCGACCCTGCCATCATCGGAAAACACGCCGACGCCACCTTCCTGGTGGTCAAGGAAGGGCGCTACACCGCGCAGGAACTGGAAGTCAGCTTCCGGCGCTTCCAGCATGTGGGGATCAAGCCGAACGGCTTTATTATCAACGATATGAAGGAAGGTTCGTCGTATTACCCGTATTACGGGTATGCGTATCCGAAGGCGGTTTAAAGGGAGATTTTGGTTCAATGTTGGGAAAGGGAGACGTAGGCCGAAATAAGCGAAGCGTTTCCGGCGCTCGCCTGAATATTGAAGTGCGCCTTCGGCGGCTTAATTTAAATGCGGGTCTCGCCCCGCAGGCGAGATACTTTTCTTTGCGCGGCCAAAGAAAAGTATCCAAAAGAAAGGCCGCCCGGTTGCCGCTTTATCCTTGCGCTCCTCGCTTTCGGCCGGGGTCGCCAGAAGGGGCTTCCATGCCCATCTGTCGACGCGCGGAATCCATTCCGCGCCCCTCATGGGCCATTCCGGCCGAAAGCTCCGGTGCTCGGCGCGGCAAACGGGAGAAAAATTCCAGCAGGGTTTTCAGTATTTCCCCCGTATGGCGACCCCGAGCATCGGAGCCTTGGATCGGAATTGCCCAAAGGGGCACGCGAGGGATCGCGTGCGGCGACAGAGGGCCAGGGACGGCCCTTCTGTCGTCCCCGGTCCGAGGCGAGACGCGCAGGAATCAGGGCGCCATTCGGGTGGCCTTTTCTTTCGTCCCTTTCTTTTGGCCAAACAAAAGAAAGGGACCCGCGTGCGGGGCGGCCCCCGCTCCAAATTAACCTGCCGCGTTAGCGGCACCCTATAGAGAGTTTTGGTTGGCACCACAACTGCCAAAAACGTTTAACCGATGAAAATCCGACTCGAAAAAGACCTGCCCATCCTCCTGATCGCTCTGGTAAGCGTGTCGGCGCTCGCGTCGCTGCCTCAGGTCGAATCGGCGTGGAACGGGGTCAAGGAGGTTTACGGGGAGCAGGATTTTGGTCTCCGCATTTTGCGTGAAGTGATGCTGGTGATCGTGATCGCCTACGCGGCGCTCGAACGGCGGTTCTGGAACGGCGCGGCGACCGGTGCGATGTTCGCCTTTCTCGCGGTGGTCGCGAGCTATGCACTGTTCGAGGTCGCTTACGCGCTGTTCCTGGATTTGCCGCTGGTGGTGCCGCTGTCGGGGCTCCGGGTGTTCGAATACCTGCCGCTGGCGCTGATCGGTTTCATGACGGCGCGGCTGGGGGCGGGCGAAACAGTTATCCTGAAGTTCACATCGTTTCTTCGTTATTACATCGTCCTGCAAGGCATATTGGCCATCATCCAGGCGCTATGGTCGCCGCCTCTGGTCGGCGTGTCGATTCTGGGCGGCGGACGTCCCTTCGGAACCTTCGTCAGTCCCAACCTGTTCGGTGCGGCGATGTCGACCTGCACGCTGTTCTTTGCACTCGCCAAAGCACCGAACCTCCGGAAATGGATGTATGCGACCACCTTTCTGGCCTTGTTGAGCGGTTCCCGGACGGCGTTGCTCAGCTCCTTTTTGGTTCTCTTTTTTCAGTTCTTGTCGGTCGTGCGTCCCCGCGACCGCTGGGCGTTGGTTCTGCCCGCTCCGGCGCTGGCGGTCGGGGCGCTGCTGTTGGCCTCGAGTCCGCTGCTGAGCGGCCGGGACGATGCCGATCCCACGGAGGACGGCCGCATCGCGCTATGGCAAAGAATGCTGGGCAACAATATCAATGACCTGCCGGATCTTCTGTTCGGTTGGGGGCTCGGGCTCGGCTCCAATACCATTAACGTCTTGTACGGCGCCGAATATTTTCCGGGCCAGTTCGATTCGGACAGCCTGTACCTTTTTCTGCTCAACGGGTACGGGTTGATCGGTCTTTTGGCTTATCTGGTGTTTGTCTGGATGTCCGCCCGGATGTCCGGTTATCCCCAAAAAGGAATGGTGATGACCTTCATTTTCGTGGCGGGTCTGCCGTTCAATCTTTGGGAGTATTTTCCCCAGAATGCGATGCTGATGTTCCTGTGGGGCGCGGTGCTGGGAACCGCGCGTGAGCCGAATTCAGTGCCGGCATCGATGACGACGAGCTACCGCGGCTATGGCGAACAAGTCCGTTAACACCACGTCCGGCCGGCGCATCGTCGGGGATGCCTCGTGGGCCTTGCTCGGCCAAGTGGGATCGGGCGTCGTGCTGTTGGTGGGCACCCGGATCATCACCGAATTGGTTTCGCCCGAGGTTTACGGGCAGGTCGCTTTGTTGACCGGCCTCGTGGCGCTCGGGGTCGGCATTTTTGCTTATCCGTTTATTTGTGCGGGAATGCGTTTGCTACCGGAGTGCCTGGAAAAAGGGCAGCGACCGGCGTTGCACCGGGTCGTTCGCGGCCTGGCCACGCGTTCGACCGCGATAGCCGTGTTGTTTCTGGCGTTTGGCGGGGCGGTGTACAGCCATATGACCGGGTTCGATCCCGGGTTGTTTGGGGTCGCTGCCCTGCTTTTTTTTGCCACCGTGCGCCGGGAAATGGGATTTCAATTGTTGATCGGCGAACGCCGGCAACGCGAGGCCAGTCTTTGGCAGACCAGCGACAGCCTTCTGCGGCCGCTATTCGCCATCTTGCTGGTATGGCTTTGGGGGGCGAACGCCGCCTGGGTGTTGCTGGGCTACGCCTTGGCCAGCATTGCCGCAAATACGGTCTGGTCGTTCGTTCACCGGCCGAAACGGAACGAAAAGGTCCGGCATCGTCCGGCCGTTCTGCGGAATCTTAAACGGGATGTTTGGGCTTATGCGGTGCCGCTGATGCCGATGGAACTGTTGGCTTGGTTCAGCGGCCTCGGCGACCGGTATATCGTCGGCTACCTGATGAGCGCGGCGAATGTCGGTGTCTACGCAGCCGCGTACACCCTGACCAACGAGGCGTTCAACCGGAGCGCCATCGTGTTGCTGCGCACCTTCCAGCCGGTGTATTTCCAACACTTCTCGGCCGGCCGAAAAGGGCAGGCGTTCAGGATCTTCTGGATCTGGCTGGGCTGCGTAGCCGCCATGGGAGTCGCGGGCGTCGCGGCCTTGCTGGTGCTGAAGGACTGGGTGGCCGCGTTGCTGCTGGCAAAAACTTATTCTTCGGCGGCCGTCCTGATGCCCATCATCGGGGCTGGCTGCGCGCTGCAAGCTTTGGGCATGGTGGCGGCGCAACCGCTGTTGGCAGTCAAACGGACACGGCCCCTGCTGGTCGGCCGCTTGTCTGGGGCCGTCAGCGCCGCCGTCGCCATACCCTTGATGATTCAGCAATACGGTTTGATCGGCGCGGCCATGGCGGCGCCCGTTTATTTCGGTGTGGAGGCGTTCATCATGGTCCTGCTGGCAAGACCTTGGCGGATGATCGGCGTGGCTCGGCCGGACGAGCTTTGCCCCGAGCCGGACGCCACGCGCTGTTGAACGGTGCCCGGACCATGTGTTTGTCGAAAATGATTTCAATTCATCCCGAGGGAGTACGGTAAATGCCTATACCTCTGTATTTTTTCCATGAAATGCCCTGGGGCGAGAGCGATATAGTGTCGGCATCGGCCAACTCCGCCGTCTACGGAGAACGTCTGGACGAATGTGTCGCCTGCGGCGGCAAGAATCTGCGGTTTTGGCGCACGAAACGGTACCAATACACCCAAAACAACAGCGTCGAGGCATTCCATATCTATCGCTGCGCCGATTGCGGCACGGGCTTTCTGAATCGGCCGCCGCATGCGGATTGGCTGAAAACCATCTACCAATACTCCGGGCAAGCGCTGACCCAACCGGTGACGGCTGCCGACATCCTGGCTCGCGAAGCGAAGTTCCCGAATATCACGGTGGACGCCGCGCGGATGGCCCGCGATGCCGACCGGTATAACGCCTCGGGAAACAAGCGAGCCCTGGATATCGGCTCGGGCTTCGGACTCTACACGCAAGCGCTCAGACGAGAGGGTTATCGCACGGTCAGCATCAATCCCGGCAAATACGAAAATGCCGTTTTCAAGGAGCTCAACGGGGATGAGCCGATCCCGGTGATGTTCGAATCGTTTCAGGATTCCGAACCTTACGGGGTGGTGATGATGTCGCAGGTGCTCGAGCATCTTCTGGAACCTGAACAGGCTGTCAGGAAAGTATCCAGACTATTGGCGCCGGGTGGGGCTCTGGCGTGCGCCGTGCCGAACTTCGAATCGTTTGCCGTGAAGCTGCTCGGCACTCGGGATAACGCCTGTTTATGGGTGCCCGAGCATGTCAGTTATTTCACCGGGAAAGGGTTGAGGGTATTGCTGGAACGTAACGGATTTAAGGTCATGCACACGGAACAGATCACCCGAATTCAACCCAACGCCTTATCCAAGCGCGTTAAAGGCGGCGAGAAAATATCGCCCCTTCTGGAATCCCTGGTCATGCGTCTCCAGAGCCCGTTTTCGCAGGTCGTGAATGCGCTGGGTATGGGTACCTATATCAGCGTGTATGCCGTCAAATCGTAGCTGAATCACAGCCGGTTCAACGGGAGAGAGTGTAGGAATAATCGTATGTTGACCATCGTTATCTTGACCAAGAACGAAGAAGACAATCTCCCGCGGTGTCTCGATGGCATCCCCAGCCGATACCCCATTGTCATCGTGGATTCCGGAAGCACCGACCGGACGATTGCGATTGCCAAACAGCGGAACTGCACGGTTTACGAGAACCCTTGGCCGGGTTTTGCGGAGCAAAGAAATTTCGCGCTGCAGCGCTGCAATATCCATAGCCGCTGGGTATTGTTCATCGATGCGGACGAGATTTATCCCGCGAAATTCTATAACTGGTTCGAGTCGCAGATCGCAGCTTCGGACGCGGCCGATGTCATCATGGTGCCGTCGATCCTTTATCTCCGTGGAAAGCGGCTGAATTACGCTCCGGGTTACCCGATTTACCATCCGAGACTGGTGCGCCGGGATACGACGAAATTCGTCACTAATCATACCGGCCATGGCGAAGCCGTGCTCGATACTTGCCGTATTTCGTATTCGCCCATTCCCTACGACCATTATTTTTATCACGGCGAAATCATCGAATGGATGCACAAGCATATCGGCAAAGCGGCGCAGGAGGTGCGTTTGCATCCCACCGCGGGTGCCGTGATGACGACGCGCGGCCGCTTGAGCGTGTGGCTCGGGCGCTCCGCCTTCAGGGTATTTGCGAGATTCCTGTATCACTTCGTATTGCGGCGGGGATTTTTGGATGGCGCCGCAGGGTTGGAGTTCGCTTTGATGTTCACCTGGTATGAAGTGACGATATACCTGCAAGCTAAGGCAGGGCGCGAATCGCAGGTCGGTTCTTTCCGACAGCGAGAAAGCTTGGTCGAAGGCAGTCCTTGAGTATGGCAAGAGAGGTTTGTTATGAAATGTTCACTTATTCTGGCGACTCTAGGAAGGGATGTAGAGCTGATTTATTTTTTGAATTCTTTACAGAATCAAACCTATCAGGATTTCGAGCTGATTATCATCGACCAAAACAAGGACGGAAAGATAGATTCCATCGTTGCTCCATATAAATCCCGTTTTCCGGTAAATCATGTGAAGGTGGATTTCACGGGGAATTCGAGAGCCAGAGATTACGGCATTCGCTTCGCGCAAGGCGATATCGTCGCCTTTCCGGACGATGATTGCGTTTACGAAAAAGACGTTCTGGAAAAAGTGGTTGCAGAGTTTCGCAATAGGCCGGAAGTTTCCATTTTATCGGCCGCTTCTTACGATTTTTCAGAAACCCGGTTCAGCATCGGCGTGAATTCAAAATGGCCGAGATATTTCTCGCAGTTCTACATGATGGGGGTCGAATTTACCCATTTTTTCAATCTGGACAGAATGGATCGGAACGAGTTTTATCTGGATCATGACTTCGGGATAGGTTCGAAATACCCAGGTGCGGAAGGATTCGAGCTGTTGTACCGATTGCTGCGCGCCGGGAATAAGGCTTTTTATAATCCTGATATAAAAATATATCACGTGGATAAAGATAACTATAAGGTCGGCACCAAAAGGATGCTCATGTATTCCGCAGGGGTTGGGGCTTATATCCGGAAATTCACGAATGAATATGATTTGTCGATGCTGTATTACATTGTGAGAAAGATGCTTATCGCCCCCTTGGTGAAAATGGCATTGGCCGCAATGTTATTGAATCGGAAAAGATTTATTTATTCGTACAACAATCTGGTCGGCATATGGCGAGGTTTTTGCGCGTATGGGAGATAAAGCCATGGGCAGCGAGGATACGGTAATGGATGTCGGGGTCGTTTCGACGCATATCCCCCCGGCCAAAGGTTACGGCGGGGTATCGGTAACGGCTGCTGTCTTGACCAGGGCATGGGCGGAGTTGGGGCATAGGATTTCTCTGGTCGCGTCCAGCGAATCGATTGATCGCCGGTTGAAGCCGTCGGATGTGCGGCTGGGCGATACGGTGAAGGTCAGCCTTTACCGTGCCTATGGGTTCAAGCGCTGGGGGTTCGGGCTCGGGGCCATCCCTAAGCTGTTCGAGTTGTGCCTCAAGGCGCCGGTCGTTTATCTCCACGGCATCGCCACCTGGCCATCGACACTCGCGGCGATTTTCTGCGTGTTGCTTCGGCGCCGTTTCATGGTGGCGGTGCACGGCGGCTTAATGCCCGAGCATGTCGCCCTGATCCGCCAGCGAAAACCGCACAAATGGCTGTTCTATCAATGGTTGACCTTTCCCACACTGCGGCGCGCCATTGCTATTCATTGCACCAGCGATACCGAGGCGGAAGGCGTAAGGCAAGTCCTCGGCGAGGATGCCCGTATTCTGCTGGTCCCGAACGGCATCGACAGCCGGGCGGTGCCGGTCGCGGATTATCCCAAAGGAGAGGGCATCCAGATCTGTTTTCTCGGCCACATTCAGCAGGAGAAAGGCATCAACGCCTTCATCCGGGCCTGGCTCAAGACCCGGCGCGACGCCGACCGTCTGGTGGTTGCCGGGCGCAGCGTGGACGGCGCCTATTTCCGGGAATTTCAGGCGCTGGTCGAGCAAGCCGGCGGGGCCATCCGTTATAAAGGTTATCTGGGACAAACCGAGGTCGCGGCGCTGTTGGCGGACAGTCACTATCTCGCGCTTCCCTCCGGTCTCGAGGCGACGGGCGGGATGCGCGAGAACTTCGGCAACGTGGTGGCCGAGGCCATGGCCGCGGGACGGCCGGTCCTGGTCGCCCGAGGCTTGGCCTGGGATCATGTCGAATCGCTAGATGCCGGCTTCATCTTCGACCGCAGCGAAGCTTCCGCCTGCGAAATCCTGCGCCGGGCGCAGTCGCTGAGCCGAGCGGATTGGCAGCGGATGTCGGGAAACGCTCGGCGGTACGTCGAAATGCATCTCGATCCGGTCAAGCTCGGGGAGCAGGTCTGGCGGGCATTGACGGACTCTAATATCGCCTCGCCTCAAGAAGCAGCCCTTTGTAGGCCGGAATAAGCGGAGCGTTTCCGGCATGTTGATATGTCGGGCGCCGGGAACGGCTAGCCGCCTTATCCCGGCCTACGACTGGGCTCAGGGCCGGCCCCGCGTATCCGGTACGTTGATGCGTTAGGCGTCCCCGGCGAAAACTCGATTTATTCGCACTATTCGGAGTTTCACATGGCCAAGATCGGTCTGATCGTTCCCACATTGAACGCGGGCAGCCTCTGGCAGCCCTGGCTCGCGGCATTCGAGCAACAAACCCGAAAACCTGACTGTCTCCTGGTCATCGATTCTTCGTCCAGCGACGACACGGTTGCCCTGGCGCGTTCCCGCGGTTTCGACGTGCAGGTCATCGCCAAGACCGATTTCAACCACGGCGGAACCCGCCAGTTCGGGATTGGCCTGTTGCCCGAAGCCGAGATCGTCGTCTTCATGACCCAGGATGCCTTGCTCGCCAGTCCCGATGCCATCGAGCGCCTCGTGGAGGCGTTTGCGGACGAGCGTGTCGGGGCGGCCTACGGTCGCCAGCTCCCCCACCGGGACGCCAAGCCGATCGGTACGCATGCGCGTCTTTTCAATTATCCGCCGCAGAGCCAGGTGCGCAGCCTGGACGACCGTTGCCAACTAGGCATCAAGACGGCCTTCATCTCCAACTCGTTTGCCGCCTACCGGCGTAGCGCTCTGTTGGAGGTGGGCGGGTTTCCCACCGACACCGTCATGAACGAGGACACCTTCGTTGCCGGCAAGATGCTGCTGTCGGGCTGGAAAATCGCCTACCGCGCAGACGCTCAAGTCCACCACTCGCACGACTATCCGTACGCGGATGAATTCAGGCGCTACTTCGATATCGGCGTCTTTCATGCCCGAACGCCTTGGCTGCAGCAGACCTTCGGACGAGCGGCCGGCGAAGGGCGGCGTTATGTTCTGTCGGAACTCCGCTATCTCACGAAAACCGCGCCGTGGCTGATTCCATCCGCCCTGCTGCGCACCGGCCTCAAATGGTTGGGCTTCAAGATGGGGAGCGCTTTGCACCGGAAGCTGCCCTTGTTTCTCAACAGGCGTCTCAGCCTGCATAGGGCTTACTGGCGTCGGGCTTTGTCCTAAGAGGGTGTGTGGGAAGCTACTACGCAGCCCGATGGCTTCGTTGCGCGGTACTCGGCCTCCTCATGTACTCCGTGTACACTCCGGGTCCTGCGTGCCGGGCGCCTCGCCCTCGAGCTGCTCGCGACGCTTCCCACACACCCTCTAAGTCCGCTTTCTGGGTGGTGACATGAACGAAGCGCAAGGAAAAGTCCGGCTGGCATTGCTCTTGGGATGGCTCTTTTCCGCGTCGATCGCGGCCGAGGACTCGCGGCCGGTGGACCCTCTGATCGATGCCGCCAAACAGGGCAATTCGGTCATCCGTCGCGAGGCGGTGGAGAAACTGGGCGAAACGGGCGATCCGCGGGCCTTCGATTCCGTCGTCAGCGCCTTACGCGATGATAGCCCCGAAGTCCGGCGGAAAGCCGCGGAAGCTTTGGGCGAGCTCAAGGATCCGAAGGCGGTCGAGCCATTGATCGGGAGTTTGGAAGACAGCGATTCGGCGGTGCAATGGGCGGCTGCCGTAGCGCTGGGGGACATGGAGGGAGCGGCGGTCGAGCCTCTCGTCAATGCCCTCAAGAACAGCGAGCCCTCGGTCCGCTGGGGTGCGGCGAAAGCGCTGGGAGAAATCAAAGACCCTTCGGCGTTGGAGCCGTTGATCGGCGCCTTGTTCGACAGCGACGCCAAGGTCCGTCGGGAAGCCGCGGAGTCGCTCGGAAATCTACGCGACGTCCGGGCGGTGGGACCCTTGGCCGAAGCCTTGAAAGACGAGGAGCCCTCGGTGCAATGGGACGCCGCGGTGGCACTCGGACGCCTGAACGACGCGCGGGCAGTCGAACCCTTGATCGTAGCGCTCAAAGACAGCGAAGTCGGGTTTCGAACCACACTTACCGAAGCGCTGGTGGCGATCGGTCCGCCCGCGGCCGAACCGCTGGTTGCGGCGTTGAGGCACAACGACCCCGGTATCCGTTACGGGGTCACGGAAGCCTTGGCGAGCATGGGCCGACCGGCTATCGAATCCCTGATCGCTGGGTTTAGTGACGGCGACGGCCAATTTCGGAAGGCGGTTAGGGACGCGCTGCTAGCGATTGGGTCTGGCGCGATCGCCCCCTTGATGGCCGCTTTGCAGAATGCGGATTGGCGAATTCGCTACGGGGCCGTATCGGCCTTGAGGAGGTCCAAGGATTCGCGCGCGGAAGATGCCATCGCCGCAAAGACCCGGGATACCGTCCCGGTGGCCGAAGCCTATGGCGACCTGATCGAAAAAGGAGAGCCCGGAACCGAGGACCGGCTCATCGATGCTTTGAGTTTGCTGGGAAATCCACGGATGGCTTTGGATTTCGTCAACAGCGGAAATCCGGGGCTGGAAGAAGCCGGGCGCAGATGGTCGGAAGACCACGGCCACACGATCCCGAGCTCGTCGGCGAAGGAGAAAGGAAAAGGACCGCAGTGGGGACAGCAGCAAACCGTTCCGTGATTCTATGACTAAAAGCTTGTAAGTCCTTATAGCGAATAGGATGCGCTGAGGTTATGAAGCGCATCACGCAATGCGCTTTCTTGGTCAGCGCATCCTAATAGTAATGGAGACTCAACCCCGCGGCTCTTAATCGTGGGCTGCGAGCGGATGATGCGCCACGTTCTCCTGTGAAATGACCTCCTCCGCCGTAGGCGATCCTTCGACGGCGCGCTTGATCGCCAATTTGGTCGCCTCGTAATTCCAGTCCTGGATCTTGGCGTCGTTGTCGGCTTCCCAGTGGATGAAAACGCCGACGCAGATGAAAAGATTTTCGGCGTCATTCTTCGGTATGACGCCTTCCTTGACGCTATCCACCACGGCCTTGGCAACGCCGCGTTGCGCCGGCCCGAACATCTGGGTCGCCTGCTTTTCGTTCTTGATCTCGACTTTGTTGAATAACACCGTCGGCGGCTTCGCCATGAGATTGGGCGCGACCAGCGCCAGCAGAGCGTTGTCGCCCCGCTTTTGGTTCGTCAAAGCGATGCAGAAGGCGGTCTCCGCGTTGCTGCCCCGCGGTCCCATGATCAAATCGATATGAGCGACCTCCTTGCCTTCTCCCACCAAGGCTTCGCCTATTAGCACTCGATCAATCTTTTGCGCTTGCATTTGCATGGTATTCCCTCCTTTGGATGCACTCATTGAGCGAGAGTAAACGTCCGATTCCGAGTGCAAAATTCGACTCTGCCCTCGGAATATCAACCTTAGAGCATGAGTCGCGTGAAATCGTTGCAGGCTTTTTTTAGATGAGTTGTCGGCTGGAAGGGGGAAGCGAATCCCGGCAAAGGCGACGGCCGGTCTTATTGACGCGCCGCACCATCGGGCGAGTCGACACCTTAGCATCGTGGGATTTGGCGCGGTGCGAAACCGGATGTGCCGGTCAGCGATGTGCCCGCAGAGAGGGTCGTTGCCGCGCCGTTCGGCCAAATTCACCGTGAAAAATAGGTTCCGCCGGCAATTTTGACTCGTGGGTAGACCCGTACGAATCGCTTTGGCTGGGTTTCGTGCCTCACTACAGATTGCTTGCCGGGCTAAGCGGCCTCGTTTTTCCTCTGTTTAGGCTCATTCCCGGATTGGAAAGAACTGTTTTCTACCGGTTTCAGAGGAGGTGGGCCGAAGCACAAACGGATCTCGCGCACTTCGGCCGCAAGGTATTCCAACAGGGCGTGGATGAAGATCACCATGCCCGACATTTCCATGAACTCTTCGAGCGTGATGATCAAGATATAACCGAAATTCTCTTCGCCATACCGGTCGGCCTGAAGTCCGCTGAACATTTCGACGCCGATCGCGCCGCCGACGAACACCGTTCCGGCGAGCAAAAAGCGTCTTCGGAGGGCTGGCGGCAAATGGAACAGAAACTTCGCGAACACCACCCCCATCGCGGCCACGAATACCCCTCCAGGGATCACCCAGGTGTAGTACAGCAGTCCGCCGGCATGCAGTAACTCGCGAAGCGGGTCGATGGGCGCCTCGTGGATCATGGCTATTTCATCGAGCGACAGAAGGAAAAACAACCCCGCCAGCCCCGCCCAGTGGAGTCGATAGCGGTCTCTCTTTGCGAATTTGGCGGCAGCGATGACTCCCAACAGGCTGCCGGCCAACCCCATCGTGCACGAGGAATACCAGGTGGGTACGCTTGATTCGCGGTCGAGGTTAAAGAGTGGCGCCAAGCCTTTGAGATTGCCAAGCCCTAGAAGAAACTTTGCCGATTGCCCGGCGAGATGCAGCGCGACCAGGCTAAGTACGATAGCTATAAGCCAGCGTCTCACACGGTCGGCCGAGGGAATCCAAATCCGCAGCTCCATGGGATGACCTCCGTGTCTGTTTGTCCGAAAACGAGCCGAAACGGTAGGCGCTTCACTGCGCCTCTCTCGTCTTATGGAAGAGGATGAACTTTCCTATGACGGAGTGTCAAGCAGGCTGGGATGAGTGAAGCGAATCCCAGCCTATCGGCCCGATAACTCATGTCGGATGGGTAGAGCGTAGCGAAACCCATCATCCCAGAGTTGGAATATTCATGGGTGATCCTAAATGACATCAAGTCAACCATGACTGACTATCGCCGTTTCCATGTCGAGGGAGGTACATATTTCTTTACGGTTAACCTTGCAGAGCGGCATCGTAAGCTCTTGACGGAACATATCGGTACCTTGCGCGAAGCTTTTCGCGTGATCAAAGGAGCGCACCCATTCACGATCAATGCGATAGTTATCTTACCCGATCACCTCCATACGATTTGGACTTTGCCAACGGACGAACAGGATTTCAGCCTTCGCTGGCGGCAAATTAAGTCAGCCTTCTCCAGGGCAATAGGAAAAGGAGAACGAATTTCCAGAAGTCGCTCCCGCAAAGGGGAGCGCGGAATCTGGCAACGCCGATTTTGGGAACACGTTATACGCGACGAAGAAGATTTCGCGCGGCATATCGATTACATTCACTTTAATCCGGTAAAACACGGATATGTAAAGGCAGTTTCAAACTGGCCGTATTCGTCGTTTCATCGGTATGTCCGATTGGGTATTTATTCGAAAGATTGGGCGGGTCCGGGAATGGACGATTTGGATTTTGAATAGATTTTAAGATTGATGGGTTTCGCTACGCTCTACCCATCCTACGAGCTGTTGGCGCGGGGCAAGGCCAAGAAGGCTGCGCTCGGTGCCGCGATGCGAAAACTGGTCCATCTGTGCTTCGGCGTCCTCAAAACCCGCCAGCCTTACCAAGCCAACTATGCCGTTTCGGCTTGACAAGAAAGACGGTATCTACGCGGGCTCTGGAATTGAAATGCGCATGTTCAGCACATCTCTTACAACAGACAGCTTCTTAACGTGCGAATACTGTGGCAGCGCAAGTATTCCATTAATAGTATTTTTATCATCATCAGAGATCTGCAACCCAAAAATTACTTCTCTTAAAGAGTCAGGCGAAAACGGAACCAGACCAGGCATCTTCCGTATCACTCTATACTCATTCTCTATTTCCCAATCTGCAGTCTTCGTTACCAATCCGCCTATCATCATTTGCGGCCAAACCTCGCCCCAGGGCGGCGGTTTGCCATTTTCATAATTTTCCTTATAGCAATTTTGTATGATTGATATAAAAGGATTTGTCCCATGGTAGTTAACAGGCGAACTACCAATCATGTATTGGTTAGGATCACACATCCAACTATGCGAAAAAGCAAACCCAAGACAGATGCCTTTGTGCTCATCCGCATAGTGAGTCCACATGATAGTATTCGCGCGGTCCTGTGATAGAGATAGAATTCCGCACTCTTCAATATCTCTATCCATTCTTTCCCATGCTTTTAGTAAATTTCCGCCGTTATCGACCATGTCGCGTATAACTGCATTTTTACTATAAGCAGAATCTAAAGATTCTTTGATGCCAATACGGCAATCATATGGATCATTTAGTTTTTGGGGAGGGGAGAAGTAGATTTCGCTATCCCGAAGTATCGAAATCGTGTTTTCGTTTATCGCCCTATACTTGTACAAGTACACAACTTGCCTCTTCGCTTATCAGGATACTTGGTGCTTAACGTAAAGTGGACATCCAAAATGACGTCATATTTTGTGTCAAAAGTAATATCTAAAGCGCCTGATTTATTGTCAATGCCTCCCAAAATCTAGACCACATGGTAGGCTAGGTGGAACGAAGCAAATCCCAGCAACCAGCCTACCGCCTGCGCGTCAGCTCTTCATAATCCACCTTGCTGAGAATATACAAAGGACTCGCCGATACCCCGATAGCCGCCTTGCCGTCCTTATCAACCGCAAGATTCTCAGCATGCCCCACCACGTCCACCACGACCCACGCCTTGGCCGGATCGAGTTTTAGCGGCCAATCGCCGGACTGCTCGTCCGTCCGCCAGATCATGAAGGTTTCGCCGAAATAGGCGGCCTGAACGTTGCCATCTTGAGTATCCACGGCCTTGTAAGGCAGGCCGTCGATCAAGGCTCCGGCGGTGTATAGCGCCGCCTCGGCGGGTTTGTGGCCCATGGAGTAGTCCCAGAGCCGGCCATAGCCCCAGTCGTATTCGTGGCCGAGGCAGAACGCGAGGCCGAGATAATCGCTGCGGCTGTTGGCCCAGGCGATCATTTTCGCGGCCTGCTCGGCTTGCCAGCGGCGGCCGGTATAGCCGTGCGCGGTCTTGGCGCCGGCTTCGCCCAGCCAGAAGGGAAGGTTATTGTTTCGGCTGAGGCTTTCGTAAGCCGCCAGGACGCCGCGTTCGTCTTCGGTGGAGCCGTTGCCGAGGGGACCGCCAAAGCGGGGCGGATGCTGCGGATAGGCGTGGACGTCCCAGGCGTCCTGGTACTTGTCCAGGCCGAGCTTGAGCACTTCGGCGAACCACTTCCCAGAACTCAGCCCGCCGGCATAGCTTCCGTTGTCGGCGGTATCGCCGGGACGGACGAGGCTGCCGCCGACGTAGTGGCCGTCTTTTCGCGCCCGGTGCACCGCTTCGTATTCCCACCGGGCTCGCTCGACCCAATGGGCGGGATCGCGCAGCTTTTGCCATTCCGCTTCCCGTCGGATGTCGATCTCGTTGGTGGCTTTGAAGAAGCGGGTATAGGCCGAGGCCTTTTCAACGAAAACCCGGCCGTCTTCCGGTTTGTCGTTGAGCCAGTGGCTGTCGCCCGAGGTGTCTCCGAAAAAGACCAGCCCGCGCGATTTGGCGCGCTCCCACTTCGCTTGATGTTCCGGCGGGAATCCGGGATAGGAGCCGTAGCTCTTGTAGATGCCCGTGCGTTCCAGCCAGGCGAAGTACCCGCCATCCTGCCGGAATCCTTTATCGCCGTCGTAGAAGGCGTAATAGTCGTTGTTCCAAAGCTTTTTCTTGTCCAGCCGTTCCTTTTGCGCGGCGCTTCCCCGGACTACGGTAAAGCCGTCGGCGGGATAAGCCATGATCAGCTTGCCGTCGGGGGTGTGCAGGGAGGGATAGATCGCGTAATACCCCGCTTCCGGCGTTTTGCCGAAATCGACCTTGGCTTCGCCGGGGAAGAGACCCTCGACCTCTTTCACGGCGATTTCGTTTCCTCGGTAATCCGTTATCCGCAGGCGCAACTTGGCGCGAAAACGGGACAAAGGTGCGGGCAGCTCGGTTTCTTCCAGAATCGGATGCCAGCGGATGTCGGCGCGCAGCTTGAGCGGGTCGCCCGGACGGGGCAGATTGGCCGGCGCGTCGGCATAGACGAGCGGCCGCAGTTTCGCGGCGACGGCGTTGAGCGCCCGGTCGGCCGCGGGATCGGCGACTTGGGTCTTGATCGAATCGATCGGACGGCCGTTCGTATCGGTAAAGCGGGCAGCGAAGAAGAAGCTTTGGCCTTTGTCGTGCTGCATCGCCAGCTTGACCAGCAGGCTGTGCCAGCCCGGCGTAAGCGCCAGAGCCGCGGCCTTTGGCGGTTCGGCCCGTTCCGGCAGGGCGGTCACCGCAAGACCTTCGGTAGTGAGCCCCTGGAGCGCGGTCTTAGCCGGTTCGCCCGGCGCGGGAAAATCGGCTGGCGGGTTCGGATCGTCGGCGAAGGCGAGGGGCTGCCCGTCCAGCCATCCGGCGGTTCTGATTCCGGACTGGCGCAATTTCAGCAGCGCTTGGGTCGGCTGAGTTACGTGAAGATAGAGCTGGGCGTAGCCGGTCCCGCGCGACCAGCCGTAGGAGTGATCCGTGCTGGGCTCGATGACGGTGATGCCGTTGGCTGCGGTCGGGGCCTTTTGCCAAGTTTTGATCTTGCCGCCCATCATCGCCGTGCTGAGGTAAGGCTGATCGGGGTTCGGGCGCAGGACGGTTTCGCTATCGAGGCCGTAGATCGAAACGCCCGCGAGGCCGTCCTGTAGCCCTCCCACTAGCCAAGCTTCCGGAACGCCGTTCCGGAGCGGAGTCGGTGCCTCGGATTTCATGGCCGGGATCGTGAGCATCGTGCCGGCACGTTCCGGATCGGCGAGAAATTTAGCCACCGCCGCTTCGTTTTTGGGCGAGGCGAGGACGCCCAGCACGGTGTAGTGATTGTCGGTCACGAGTACGGCGGGCAGCGCCGGGAGATTCAGTTGTTTCGCCAGAGTCTCGGCTTCGGGGCCGATCGAATAATTCACCAGGAGCTTTTGAATCCGCTGGCGTGCGGCATCGGCGGCCAATCCCCGAAACAGCGTTTCGCCCTGATCACCTCTGCCGTCCAGCACGTAGAGTTGCCCGCTTGGGTTGGAGGCTGTCTTCGCCTGCGCCAGAAAGCGGTTTCGGGCCTCTGCCGCCGAGGCGCTCATCCAATCCCCGAGCGGCGTTTCCCGCTTGAGCAGAAAGGCATCGAACACCTTCGCGCCGTCGGCTTTGCCCGCGTTTTCGATCTGCAGCAGCTTATCGCCCGGCAAGATGGCCACGGTGGTGGTGCCTTTCACCCACTGGTACTCCCAAGGCGAGGTGTTGGTCACGACGAAGTCGCCGCGTGCAGCCAGCCCGTTCGGATCGGAACCGGCTTTAACCGTGAAGGTCTGGGCGACTTGCGAGACTTCGCCGCCGCTCTTGTACCTTGCGAAAAAGCGATAGAGACCGGGCGGAACGGCGGGCTCGAGGTCGAACCTAAAGCTCGCGCCCCAGGCGCCGAAACCTTGATGAAAAACCTGGACCTCGTCCTTTTCGGTCAGGATCGAATCCGCTCCCTCGTGTCCCGTAGCGGTTCCGGCATGGACCCGGACCGCAGGATTTTTCTCGGCAGAGCTCCAAGGCGGCGCCTTGCCCAATTCGAGCAGCACGACGGGAAGCTCCTCGGTGCCCTGTTCCGGCAGCGCCGTCGGCGGTTGCGGGCCCCCAAGCAGAAAAGCGTCGAAAATCTTGGCGTCGTGGCCGGCTCCGCTGTCGCGAATCTCGACCACGGCATCGTCGGCCTTGAGCGTCAGCGGAGCTTCCGCGCCGACCCAGGCGTATTCCCAACCTTTGGGCTTCAGCGTCACGACCGCGCGTTGTTCGAGCTTCGAGGCATCGGGTCCCGCCCAAATTTCGAAGGTCTGCACGCAGACCTCGGGTTCGCCGCCTTGCCGCCAGCGCGCCCAGAAGGTGTAAGGATGGGGGCTGGGCCGGGATTCCAGCTTGAACCGGAAAGCGACCTTCCATGCGCCGAATCCGGGATGCAGCGAGCTGATCTCGTCCGGGCCGGTTTGAATCGAGGCGTCTCCCTCGTGCGCGCTGATATCTCCCTTGTAAATCCGCGTTGCCGCGTTCTGGGTAATAGCCAAAGGCGGCTGGCTGCCGAGTTCGAGCAGAAGAAGGGGATTTTCGGCGCTGCCTTGAACCGGCAATCCCGAAAGTTCGGCGCCGTTGGCCAAGGTCAGCCAGGTTGCCGCTAGAATCGCGAATCCGGTTTTCGAGAAATACGTAGTCATTTGATTTACCTTGTGGGATGTGCTGCTGCGCCGGAAATCGTTCGAGAAGCCATCACGTCATTCAACACGAGCGGACGATAAATCCCTATCATAGGGGGCGGTCACAAGAGTGTTACGGCATCATCGAGCTCACTTCATGAAACCGATGATGTGGCAATGATTGATTTGAAGCGGATGAGATTCGAAAAGTTATTCTCGCTGAAGTACTTGATCCCCATCGGGTTCGTCGTCGTTTTGGTTCCCTTGCTGTTTGCCGTGATGTACGCGGCCTTTGCGATGCGGGACATCGCAAAGCTGGAGCAACGGACCTTTTATCAAATCGTCGATCAGGTGAAAACCGCCCGCTCGGCCTTACAGATGGTTTCCGATATCGAGCGAAAAGCCAAGCTTTTCGTCATTTTGGCGCATCCCGCCTTGCGCCAGCCCTATGAGCGCCAGTCCTACGAGACCGTTCGGAACTCCCTGAGGGAGGCCTTGGGCGAACTGCTGAAAATGGGCGTGAACGAAAAAGTGGCGTTTTCGATCAACCAGTTGTCGGAACAGGAGCGGCTGGTCTACGAGCAAATCATCAGCTCCGAGACCGGCGATCGCGTCGCCGTGCCCGATGACGGGGCATTTCAGGGGCTGCATGCGGCGGCCAATACCTTGTGGCGCGAAATCTCCGAACAGGTCGATCGGGAGGCGAAAGAGCTTTACGCGCAGTCGAAGTTGGTGCAGCAGGATCTTGTCATCAAGGCGGGGTTTCTATTGCCGATTTCCGTTGCCGTCATCCTGTTTCTGTTGAGCTTGTTTACCCGCTCGGTACGGCAGCTGGACGAAGCGATCCGGAGGTTGACGGCAAGGGATTTCGGAAAGCCCATCAGCGTGACGGGGCCGCAGGATCTTCGCTATCTGGGGGATCAATTGGAACTGCTGCGGACGCGCCTGCGCTCGCTCGAAGAATCGAAACGGCAGTTGATGGACAATGTGTCGGTCGAGATCAAGACGCCGCTGGCCCGGATCGTCGAAAGCGCGGAACTGCTCGAGAACCGGATGATCGATGAGATCGGTCCGGAACAGCGCGAAATCGGTCGGACGCTGACAACCAATATTCAAAAGCTGCAGGAACTGTTGGCGGAACTGACCCGCTACAATCGGCTCCACGAGGAACCCGAACAGAATGCCGCCGAAAGCGTTAATATGCAGGACCTGTTAAAGTCCGTCATCGAGGATCATCGGTCTCGCTTGCAAGCGAAGTCGTTGACGGTCAAGGAATTGGTCCAGCCGGTCGAAGTGTCCGGCAATCGGGATCAGCTGCGAACCATTATCAATAATCTTATTTCCAATGCCGTGAGCTATTCGCCCGTAGGCGGCGAGATTCGAATCATCCTCCGCGCCGTGGGAAAGAGCATGGAGTTGGAAGTCGAAGACGACGGCCCCGGCATCGACGAAGAGGAAAGCAAGCATGTATTCGAACCGTTTTACCGGGGCAAGGCCGCATTCAGCCTCGGCACCGAGGGCTCCGGAATGGGGCTGGCCATCGCCAGCGAGTGTGTCGCCAATCAGCGGGGCAAGATCGAAGTGCTCGAACCGCGGCAGGACAAACAAGGCGCCCGCATCCGGGTGCAATTTCCGTTGGGCGAGGCTGCCTGAATGAAAACGCTTGCCCGCAGTACAGTTTTAATAGGGCTCTCGGTGTTGTCTGGGTGCGCGGAATTCTACCCGGACCGGTACAGGGCATCGTATTACACGCCGTCTTATGATGCGTATTCACGGTCGGATATCGACGAGCTGCTCGGCTTCGGAGCCGCGTTCGCGAATAAAACCGGCGCGGCGCGCGCCGAGGAGTGCCGGCGATTGCTCAAGCATTACCAGAATGCCCCGGATGTGGGGGTGCGATTGCACCTCCTCATTGCACGAACATTTTCCGAAGCCTGTGGCGACACGACCAAGATTTTGGCGTCGGTCGGGGCCATACCGCCTCACCATATGCCCGATGGTCGCGTGCAGAACCTGGTCGCCATTCAAATGGAGACTCTGAAACGGGCAGGAAGCCTGCCGAGGAAATCGGCCGTAGCGGAACGAAAATCGGACCGCAAGCAGGCAGCGGGTTGTGCTCCGGATTCGAAGCCTGTTTATAAAGCCGATTCTCCAACGGACGAAGCGAGAATTCTCCGGGAAAAACTGGAGGCCATCAGAGCCATCGAAAAAAGCATGGATGCGCCGAGTGCCGGCACTCAGGCTGACGATGGGGGAGAGAATTAAGGGGCTGGGCCAAAAAAAAGCGGTGGGCCGGATTAAGCAAAGCGTATCCGGCATGTCCTTCGTTCGCCGGGAACGCTGCGCTTATTCCGGCCTACAAATCTGTGATCTGCGCGGTCGTAAGTCGGATATCCTTTGCCGACAAAGGTGTCTAACGAACCTCTTTAGCACCAATAAGCCCATCAATCTTCGAAAGCAGCCGTCCCAGCGGCGTGTAACTGATCCCGAATCCGAAGCAGACGCCGATGCTATTGGCGACCATGTCGACCGGGTCGAATGTGCGCGCGCCGCCAAGTCCCTGAAGAACTTCGAGCCCGACACCCAGGAAAAGGAGAAACATCGGCCAGCGCCAACGGGGCAGGAAGGCCTGGCGGAACCAATACATCAGCGAAGCATAGGCCAGCACGTGTTGCGCCTTGTCCCAAGCGAGCCATGGCGTGGGCGGCTGAGGCGGTTCCGGCGTCAGGCTCAGCCAGACCACGACGGCGACCATCAGCCAGCCGATCCCTTGCCAGAGGCGAGAAAAGCGTAAAAGGCGGCGCGTCTCGCCAGTGGCCGGACTCTCGATCTTGCGATGCCTGACTGTTTTCAGAAATCCTGTTTCCATGTGCATGAAACTTTCCTGGAGTTAAACGGCGGATTTTAACAATTCTACGGAGTCGGAATTTAATGCACGTTCCGATCAAGAAAGCTTTCGTTGAAGAAGGCTGGATCTCAATAAGGCGGTTCCAATGTGTCGTTCCCTGTTCGTTCGGCTGATATTGTTTTGACAGTCTTGGTGCTATTCCCACTCCCTCGTCTGGCCTCGGAACAGTCCGGTCGACCAAGCGTCTATGGACGAAAGTCCGCATCTCTAAATGCTCGCGGTGCTGGACTTGAAACTCCCCCGCGATCTCGGACATAGCAGCCGGAACGCCGAGCGGGCAAAGCGGATTCGCCGTCATGACCGAGGTTTTGTGGGTTCGGCCGTCAAGCAGGCTGTAGGTGTCCGGATTTTGAGCTGGCCGGCTTCCTTGAAGAGGCGCTATCCGCAGGCTTCAGCGGTATCGAACAAGATTTAAGATAGGAGCACCGTAATGTCTTTCTTAAGCAAAGTTATTTCAATCATGGTTCTCGCGGTCCTTGTTTCTCTTACGGCGAATGCGAGCTCCAGTCTTGCGGTTTTGGATTTCGAGCTGAATGATGTCACGTCGAATCCGGGCGTTGCCGAAGAAGTCGAAAGAACAGCCTCTCTGAAACGGATGCTGGAAGAAAGTTTAAGCGCCAAAGGCCATCGAATCGCTGCCATAGCGCCAACGGCTCAAACCGACGCCACTAAGGGATTCGGATACCTCTGGGATCATTCGGACGAAGCGGCGGCACTCGGGAAGAGCAGCGGAAGCGAATTCGTCGTCGTCGGGCGGTTGCATAAGCCGAGTTTCCTGTTCGTCTATCTCATGGCGCACTTGATTGATACCAGGACCGGGGATGTCGTCGGCGACTTCATCGTCGAGGTCAAGGGCCAGCAGCAAAACTTCACCGCCCGAGGCATCGAGGCTCTGGCTCGGCAAATCGATGAAAGACTCAAAACAATTCGCGGGTCATAAAGCTCAGCGAGGCTGTGCGAGTTTGCGCAATACCTTGCGAGTCCGCTCATCCGCGACATATAAACGCAGCTTCCGTTCGACCGCCGCAGCAAACCGTGGAGGGGCCGAACCCGAAGCGACGATGTGAAGCGCTGTTCGCAACGCGTCGATCAAATACCAGTCGGCGTCGGTCATGCCGGATGACTCGTGAGGGCTGGAATGCCGGGCCCAACCGTCGATGTCGCCGGCGAACCGTCGGTATATCTCGAGCTTTTCAAGGGTAAGCATGATCAGGGGGAGTAGCAAATTACTCTAACGGTCTGCCGAATAGGATCGCCCTATGAGAGCGTACGTTATTCGCACGGTACGACGGGTGTGAGGACAGATTACAAACATCGAGCAATTTTCAACATATTCATCCCGCCGAAAGCCGGACGACCGTGCGGCCGTTAAGCCACACGGTCGTCCAGGTGCTTAGGCTCGAAAATCAATCGTCCACATCGGTAACGACGGGCTCTTCGTTCAGTCCATCATCGGGTTTCAGTTGAGCGACCTCCATATCCGGGTAGTGAGCTTGCGGTTGGCTGAGTACCGGCACATAGAAATCGAGAGGAATCATGGTCGGCTGGTCTTCCTGAAGCCGGATCCAGCGCTCCACGGTGACGTGATAGGCTGGTTCGATGACGCCATGACCATCATCGAACAACACCAGCTTAGCCTCGGTCAGACGCGACCTTTCGGATTTGGCGGTAGCCTCCCGGATCTTTTTGAGCGCGGCCTCTTGAAGCGTATCGGGAGACCGGAGCTCCGTGGTCCCCAACTCTATGCCCCGACCGATCGCGGGCCATTGGTGAACCAGTCCGGCGAGCGCTCCTTCCTGCCCCAGATGAACCACGATTCTTGAGCTGCCTTCCACGTCGAGCCCATCCAATATACGGCTGAAACGGACCGTCTTGAGTTTCTCGTAGATGATCGTACCGCCCCTGCCGTCGGGTACGCCCATATTCAAACCACCGACGTGCAGCGTCTTCAACTCCTGCTCGGGCGGCAGAAACTGAAGTTTTTCGAGCCATCCTCTCGCAGAGGGCTCCGCCGTTCTTGCATCCGGCAGTCCCTTGCTGCTGCCTTCCGCCCGATATGCGCTCAGGCCGCCGTTGAACAGGAAGTTTCCGGTTTCGCCATCGAACTCGAAGCTTGCCGACGGATCCTTCGACCCGCGAAAGCCAATTCTGGTTTTTGACAAGTAGATCTTTTCCGCATCGCCCAAGTGTTCGGTTAGTCCGCTAAAGACGCCCATCAACTCGGCTGCCCCTTTTTCCGGCGATTCGCTCGGCTTGACGATTCGATAGGTTTTCAACGGCTTTTCGTAACGCCCCATAGTTTGCAGCAGATCCAGCCCCTCGACCTCGGATGGACTGGTCAGCGCAGCGGACGTTGCGGCCGCGGCGTTCGCGTTCAGGACAAGCGTCAGTACGGCCGTGCAAACAGCGCGCATGGTTATCTTGTTTTTCATCAACATGTTGTCGTTCTCCCGTTAGTATTGATACCAGATGCGCAAACTGGTGTGGGTTTCTGCCGGATCGCTGACAAAGCTTGCGTAGGTATCGCCGTCGGCAGAAGGATGCATCACGGCAGATCCGTGTTCATCGCTGCGGCCTTCGGCATTGATGGCATCGAACCAGGATTCCCAAACGGCGTATCCGCTTGCGATGCGCGACCCGAAATAATCGGTGACGTCTTCATCGGTGGATTGCCAGGATACGGTATGAAATCCCAGGGCCTGATGCAGGCCGTCGAACACGTCGTCGGATTCGCTGGTCCAGTTGGAATACCAATCCGAGACTTCAATCGGGCTGGGAACGACGTAGCAGGATTCAAACGCGACGAATTCGGCATCGAGATCGCCATACCCGCGATGGCTGCTGGAGCCGGCGGTGGTCAAGCTGACGCTGCCGTCGAGGCCGGCGATCAGCCATCGGTTGCCGTGGCCGGCGAAGATGGCGAAATCCATCGCATCCACGCGATTGTCGTTGTTCCAGGACCATTGGTGCTGGTACGAGTAGTAGTATTGCTCGTAACTGAAATGCTTCAGGAAGTTGTAAACCACGGTGTCGTGGCCTTCGTCGGTGGTGCCCGCGTAGCCGCCTTCTTCCCAGTCAACGGCAGCGGCCAGTGATGTCGTCAGCAGCAAACAACACGCAACTGCGTGGCTGATTTTTAGTGACAGTTTCATAGTATTTCCCCAGGTGAAAAAAGATCCGATTCAATCGGAACGTCAACGCTTGTCGTCCGATTGAATGGGGCAAAAATGTTAGATTCTGCAGCGCGGAATGACAGTGAAAAATTACCGTGATGAGTTCCCAAGGCTGCCCTTTCGCACCCGCAATCCCCAGGATGCCGGTCCGACGGGCGCAAAAACATCCTCGATCGACAGTGCGGGCAAGGCGGCAGGGACGCTACCTTGGAGAATCGATCCCGTGTCGTTCAGGCGAATGCCCGTGAGTATCGGTGGCTCTTAGCCCCATGTCGAAGCAGAGCGGGGAAAACGGGCGTCGGCGACTTCCTTAAACCCATTACGCCGGTCCGCCCGCAATCGGTTCATCGAGGCCCGGCAGCCACGGCAAGTCTGTGACGCCGTAGTCGTAACCGAGCTGGCTCAAAAGAGTGGTCAGTTGCCCCCGGTGATGGGTCTGATGATTGAAGAGATGCACGATCAGCAGCCAGTGGGGCCGCGTGCGCGTCGTGCGGTCCGATAGGCTGGTATAGGCGAAGGGTTCGGCAAGGCGTTCGGGAGAGAGTTGCCGGGTCCAGTCGAGAATCCGCCGGTCGGTCGCCTCGCGTTCCCGCCGCAACTCGCCGAACTCGGAGTAAAGCGCCTGGCCTAGGGCGCTCGTCGTCAAGGGCTGCCCGGTAAAGCGGCCCATCCAGATGAGGTCGGCATGGAGCAGGTGATTGAGCGTGCCGTGAATCGAACCGAAAAAGGCGCCGAGATCCTTTTTTCGCAATTCGTCGGGAATGCCGGCGCAAACCCGGTATAGCTTCCGGTTCATCCAGGCGTTGTATTCGGCCATGGTTCGGTAATAGCCAAGCTCGTACATGAGAACTCCTCTCCATATTTTCGAGCGAACGATTTGCCGGGAAAGGCAAGCGCCGGCCGGCCGCTGCCAAGGTGAAAAATCGAAAGGCATCACTCGTTCGCGGCGGCGACCGCTTCTTTCCGGACTCTTGAGCGCCCCGCGCTATTGATGAACACCACCGATCCGACGATGATCGCCGACGCCGCCAGGATACGCGGGGTCAGCGGTTCCTGCGCGAACCGGTTTCCGAGGAACACCGCCACCAGCGGATTGACGTAGGCATAGGTCGAGACCAGAGGAATCGGCGCGTTTTGCAGGAGCCAGGCGTAGGCGACGAAACCGATCATCGAGCCGAACGCGATGAGATACGCCAATGCCAGCCACGAGTCGGCAGAAACCACGGAAAAGCTGAATCCCTTCAGTTCGCCGCAGCCGGCACTGACGGCCATCAGGGCCAAACCGCCGGTCAGCATTTCCGCGCCCGTGGTCATCAGGGCGGACTTCGGCAGGTCGGCGGTCTTGCCGTAGACCGAGCCGATCGCCCAGAGCAGGCCGGCGATGAGGAGCGCCGACACCCCGAACGGGTTGAGATGCAGGTCGCCGGAAAATTCCGAAGGGCCGACGAGCAGGTAAATTCCCGCGAAACCGATGGTCAAGCCGGCGATCACGCCGCCCGTCGGTCTGACGCCGTTTGGTCGGAGCGCATCGGCGATCACCATGAACATCGGCACCGCGCCGATGACGAGCGCCGCCACGCCCGAAGGGACGGTCTTTTCGGCCCAGGAGACCAGTCCGTTGCCGCCGAGCAGGAGCAGGATGCCGACGACGGCGGCCGACCGCCATTGCCGCCGCGTCGGCATGGCATCGCCCGCCGCGCGCCGCCAGATCAAAAGGATCGCGCCCGAAACGAGAAAGCGGAGTCCCGCCGACAGGAACGGCGGAAGGGTTTCCACCGCGAAACGGATGACCAGGTAGGTCGAACCCCAGACGAAATATACCGCCAGCAACGCGATCCAAATTTTCGTTTTCATTCCTCGAACGCCTGGATGACCTCGGATTCCGACTTGCCCGCCTCGATCCATTCCGCCATCGCCGGATGGCCGAGCACCGTGGCGATGTATTCCTCTCCGGCGGGACCGGCATCGAGCCGATAGGTGCGGAAGCGCAAGGCTACCGGCGCGTACATCGCGTCGGCGATGGTGAAGCGGCCGAACAGCCACGGGCCGCCGTTCGCGTACCGCTCGCGGCAGTCCCGCCAGATTTGGCCGATTCGGGCGATCTCCTTGTGGACGGCCTCGGGCAATGCCTTGGCGGCGGCAGGCCGCCGGCAGTTCATGCTGCAATGGGTGCGCAAGGCCGGAAAGCCCGCGTGCATTTCCGCCGCGAGGGAGCGCGCCATCGCCCGGTCGGACTTCGCTTCCGGCCATCCGCCGGTTTCCGGGAAGCGCTCGGCCAGGTATTCGAGTATGGCCAGGGAATCCCAGACGGCGACTCCGCCGTCCTCTCTCAATCGCAAACTGGACGCCGGGGAGCGCCCGCCGTCCCCTTCCACCAGCACGGGCACTTTTCCGGACGGCGAATAAGCGGCGATGCGGCTTTGCGTATCGTCCCGGTAAAGCGGAATCCGGACCTCTTCGAACGGAATTCCGTGGTGCTTCAGAAACAGCCAGGGCCTAAGCGACCAGGAGGAATAATTTTTGTTGCCGATGACCAGGGTCAAACTCATAAGGGACGATTCCTTTTCGATGAAATAAAGGGTTCAAACGGATGCGGAAGACCTGATCGAGCGGTTTCTGCCATGATCGGCGAAGTCACCCAAAATCTCCGCGAGCAGGGCGATGCCCCGCTCGATGTTTTCCGGAGCCGCATGGCTGAAGTTCAAGCGCAAGGCCGGATAGCGGAGGCCGCCGCTAGGGAAGAACGGATCGCCCGGCATGAACGCCACGTCGCGCGCCAGCGCCGCCTGAAGCGCCGCCAGGGTATCGCACTCCGCGGTCAGGCGCAGCCAGAAGAACAGCCCGCCGGCCGGCGCCCGCCACTCGGCGATTCCCTCGAAATGGCGCAGCAGCGCGGTCTGCATCGCATCGCGCCGGTCCCCGTAGACGCGGATCATCCGCGCCATGTGATCGTCGAACCCGGCCGAATTCAGAAACCGCGCCAGCCACGCCTGGCCGATCCGGTTGGTGTGGAGGTCGCTGGACTGCTTGAGCCGGACCAAGCCGGAAAAAAGCGGCGGCGACGAGGCGAGATAGCCGACCCTGAGGCCCGGCGCAGTGATCTTGGAAAAGCTGCCGAGATAGACCCAGGGCGCCCGTTCCAGGTAGGCGCAGACCGGCGTCCGGTCGACCGGCCGGTAGGCGAGGTCCCGGTACGGATCGTCTTCGATCAGGGGCACGGCAGCCTCGTCCAGGACCCTGGCTATGGCGCGCCGGACGTCGTCCGTGTAGCAGCAGCCGGACGGGTTCTGGAAGGTCGGGATGAGGTAGACGAACGCCGGCCGGCGATAGGCTATGGCCCGGCGCAGGGCGTCCGGGTCGATGCCGTCGGCGGACAGCGGAAGACCGTGGAATTCCGCGCCGTACACCCCGAGAGCCTGAATCGTGGCGAGATAGGTCGGGGCTTCCAGCAATACCCTGGAACCTTCGTCGACAAACAGCTTCCCGACCAGATCGATGCCCTGCTGCGAGCCGGAGGTCACCAGCACCCGGTCGGCGCCGCAATCCATGCCCAAAGCGGACAGATTTTGCGCGATCAGGCTCCGCAAGGCAGGTTCGCCTTCGCTGGGACCGTATTGGCGGTAGTCGTCGGCGAGTCCGCCGAAATCCAGGGGCGGCATCAGTGCGTCCGCCGGCAATCCGCCGGCGAAGGAAATCACGCCGGGCCGCTGGGTGACTTGCAGGATATCCCGGATCAGGGAGCTGGTGAGCCGCTCGGCGCGGCGGGACAATCGGAGGGTCATGGATTCGTCGATTCCTCGGTAAAGGATGGAAGCAGAATTTCGCCTTGCAGGTATTTCACCGCCCGGCCCGAGATGAGGACGCGCTCGCCCCGGAGTTCGCATGCGAGTTCGCCGCCCCGGCTGGAGACCTGTCTGGCGGTGAAACGGGTCTTTCCGGTACGCGCCGCCCAATAAGTCGTCAAGAGACAATGCGCCGAGCCGGTCACCGGATCTTCCGGGATGCCGACACGGGGCGCGAACACGCGCGAAACGAAATCCACCTCCCGGCCCGGCGCCGTTACGACCACCCCCAGGGTGTCGAGCTTCGCCAATGCCGAAAAATCCGGCTGCAAGGAGCGGATATCCTCCTCGTCGGCAAACGCGCAAAGGTACAGGGCGCCGCGCAGGACTTCCAGCGGATTGCGGCCCAGTCCTTGGGCGAGGAGGTTCGGACAATCGGAGGTTTGTCCGTGACTCGCCGGAAAGTCCAGGGTCAAGAATTCATCCTCGCGGCTTACCCGGAGTTCGCCGCTGCGGCTGTCGAAAACGACCTCCCGCAACGCGGGCTCGATCTCCCGGAACACCACGTAGGCCGAAGCCAGGGTCGCATGGCCGCACAGGTCCACTTCCACTTTGGGCGTGAACCAGCGCAACCGGTAACGCCCGTTCCCGCCGACCAGGAAAGCGGTCTCGGAAAGATTGTTCTCCGCGGCGACGGATTGCAGAACCGAATCCTCCGGCCAGCGGTCGAGCACGCACACGGCGGCCGGATTGCCGCCGAACAGCCGGCCGGTGAACGCATCGATCTGGTAGATGGGAACGCGCATGGATTTTTCTCCTTATCGGATTTGCACCGTCAAAGACCGGGCATGCTCACGTAACCGGGCAAGGCTTGAATGCGCGCGAGCCATTCCCCGATGCGGGGGAAATCGTCCAGTGCGACGCCGCCCTCGGGAGCCAGCGCCACATACGGATAACAGGCGATGTCCGCAATGGTCGGGCCGTCGCCGGCAAGCCAGAGGTTGCGTTCGAGATGGTTTTCCATGATGCCCAATCCGGCCCTGCCAAGATCCTGGCACTGCGCCAGATCCCAGGGACGATTGAACCGGGTGACCGCCCGCGCCCGCGCAAGCCCGTACAGAATTTCGTTTTCGGACATCGCCAGCCATTGCATGACCCTCGCCATCGGTTCGGCCTCGATGGGCAGCCAGCGTCCGTCTCCGTACTTTCTGGCCAGATACGCCAGGATCGCCATGGAATCCCACACGACCGTGCCGGCATCGTCCAGCACCGGAACCTGGCCGCGCGGGTTCAGCGCCAGGAAGTCCGCCTGCTTATGTTCCCCCTTCATCAGATTGACGGGAACGGTCTCGCAGTTCACCCCCAGCAATGAGCAAAACAGCCGTATCTTGTAGCAATTGCCCGATAATTCCATGTCATAAAGCTTCATGATCGTTCCTCATTAGGATTTGAGTTTTCTTAGTTTCCAACCGGATTGAAGATCGAATGCGCGGGGTTTCGCGCTTGATGTCCGCTGGCTGATCCAGAGACTCGATACCACGACCGCCGCCACGCCGAGCAGCGAACCGGTCAACGGCTCGCCCAGCCACAACGCCGAGGCGCCCAGGGTCAAAAACGGCTGCAACAGCTGTATCTGGCCGATCCGCGCGATGCCGCCCAGGGCCAGCCCGCGATACCAGAGAAAGAACGCCAGGAACTGGCTGACCACGGCGACATAGGCGAACCCGGCCCAGGCTTCGGACGGCGCCGAGAGATCGGCGCGGGCCATGATCCAGCACAAAGGTCCCAGCAGCCACGGCGCCGCCAGCACCAGGGCCCAACTGATCACCTGCCAGCCTCCCAGATCGCGGGTCAGCCTGGCGCCCTCGGCATAGCCGAGCGCGGCCAGCAGGGAGGCCGCGAACAGCCAGAGATCGCCCAGGCGAAGGCTGCCGCCGCCCGCTTCGAGAGCGAACGCGAACACCGCGCCGGAGCCGCCCAGCGCCGCCATCCAAAAGCGTCCGGGCAGGCGTTCGCCCGCCAGCCAGGCGCCGAAAAAGGCGGTGGCCAGGGGCGTGACCGAAAGCGCGATGCTGCCGTGGGACGCCGGCAATTCCTGCATGGCCCAGGCGGAGAGCACCGGAAAGCCGACGATGACTCCCAACGCGACCGAAGCCAGGCCCCTGAGCTGATGCCGCCGCGGCCACGGCTGCCGGGTGGCCAGCAAGGCGATCGCCGCCAGTCCCGACGCGAACACACCGCGCCCGAAAGCCACGAACCAGGGATCGAGATGCAGGACGGCGATCCGCGTCGCCGGCAAGGTCAGGCTGAAGCCGGCGATCCCTAAAAAGGCGAAAAGCCAACCCTGCCGTATCGTCGACCTGTTCGACTGCATGAGAACCGATTCCCCCGAGCGTGTTTTGTTTCCGCGATGGCCGTACAATAAAACGCCGGGTGCGGACAATACAGATACAGTTGACGATCGATCCGGCCAGCCTGTACCGGTCGCGGAGCCGTGACAATTTATCCTGGAAACAACAGTTGACCGCTCCGATGGACTTGAAAAGTCTTATGTATTTTGACTTCTACCCATTCTAGGATCATGAATTCCCTCAACATCGATCCCCACGACAGCCGCCCTCTGATCGAACAGATCGTGGCCGGCATCAAGCAGCGCGTCGACGAGCGCGCCTTGCGTCCCGGCACGCGTCTGCCGTCGATCCGGCGTTTCGCGGACGACCACCGGGTCAGCAAGTTCACCGTGGTCCAGGCGTTCGACCGCCTGGTGGCGATGGGCTATCTGAAATCGCGGCAGGGATCGGGGTTTTACGTGGCCCAGCGCTCGGAGTCCGGCGATGCCGCGAATCGGTCGTGCCGGCTGGATCGCGCCATGGACGTGCTCTGGCTGCTCCGCAACGCCTTGCAGGAGCAGTCCCACATCGCCATGCCCGGCGCCGGCTGGCTGCCCGGCGAGTGGATGGACGGCGAAGGGATTCAGCGGAGTCTTCGCCTGCTCGCCCGCAAAAGCGGCGTCTATCTGACCGGCTACGGTTTGCCCGCCGGCTACGAGCCGCTGCGGTCTCTGCTGGCGCGGCGGCTCGAAGACCAGGGCATCGGCTGCTCTCCGCGGCAGATCGTCACCACCCGCGGAGCTACCCACGCCTTGGACCTGATCAGCCGGCTGTTCGTCAAACCCGGCGACGCCGTGCTGGTGGACGATCCCGGCTACTACACCCTGTTCGGCTACCTGAAGCTGTCGGGGGCGCGGCTGGTGGGCGTGCCCTGGACCACCCAGGGGCCGGACACCGCCGCGATGGAAAACCTGATCCGGGAGCACCGGCCCAAGGTGTTTTTCACCAATTCGCTTTTGCACAACCCGACCGGGGTCAGCATCGGCCAGCCGGTCGCCTACAGGGTGCTGCAACTGGCCGAGCGCTACGGCCTGATGATCGTGGAGGACGATATCTACGGCGATCTTCTCGCGGGACCGTCCACGCGCCTCGCGACGCTCGACCAACTGGAGCGGGTGCTGTTCGTCAGCAGTTTCTCGAAAACTGTTTCCGCGAGCCTCCGGGTCGGCTTCCTGGCCTGCAAGTACGAAATCGCCGAGAGCCTGACCGATCTCAAGCTCCTGACCAGCCTGACCACCTCGGAAATCGACGAGCGGCTGGTCTACGAACTTCTCACCGACGGCTATTACCGGAAGCACCTGGAAAAACTGCGCGTGCGCCTCCGCAAGGCGCGGGGCGAGGCCGTCAAGAACCTCGAAGGCAGCGGGCTGGAAATCTACCAGGACGCGGAGGACGGCATGTTCATCTGGGCGCGCCGCGACGCGTCCGAGAACGCCACGCATTTAGCCGCCGCAGCCGCCAAGCAGGGCATCATGCTGGCGCCGGGCGCCCTGTTCAGACCGCAGCAGGAAGCCTCGCCCTGGCTGCGCTTCAACGCCGCGGGCTGCGGGAATCTCGCCATATTCCGGTTCCTGGATGCCGAGCGCATCGACGGGGATTGACGAAACTGCCGGCGGCGCAGTGCGTGTTTTGGGAGCGATACGGCTTATCAAGCCGTCAGGCTGAGTACCGGCACGATCCGCGCGTGAATGCGAAGCCCCGGTTGTTAGGGAGCAGTACTCGGGTCGTACTCGATGGCGACCGGTGCGATCAGTCAGGCGATGGTACGGAGGAAGGGACGACGCCGATAGATAGAATAAGTCGGGCGCCGGGACTTCGCTTCGGAAGCGAGGGACCGGATCTTTTTCACCAGCCGGTGTCCTGTCACCGAGGATTAGCGGAATAATCATTCCATGCATTTCGATCTGCGCGATCTCGAACTGTTCGTCGCCGTAGCCGAGGCCGGCAGCATCGCCAAGGCGGCCGAGCGCTGCCATACCGTGGCTTCCGCCGTCAGCAAGCGGCTGTCCGATCTCGAAGCGGGGTACGGCACGGCGCTGCTGGTTAGGAGCAGCAAGGGCGTCGAGCCGACGCCGGCCGGCTTCGCCTTGCTCGCGCGCGCCCGCGCCGTCTTGCATCAGGCCGGGCAACTGGACCTTGAGCTGCGCGGCTATTCGGCGGGAATCCGGGGGCAGGTGCGGGTATTCGCGAACATCTCGGCCATCGTCGAATTCCTGCCTTCGGCGCTGGCCTCGTTTCTGTCGGCCCATCCGGAGATCCGAATACACCTGGAAGAGCATGTGAGCGGCGCCGTCGCACGGGCCGTCGCCGACAATCTCGCCGATTTGGGCATCGTGAGCGAGATGCCCGGCGAGGACGGGCTCACGATGATCCCGTTCC
>Ga0196980_1000045_pt1 | contig 43155 bp, 48 predicted proteins | sample S3_1013CmetaG_FD_155486 | JGI IMG/M metagenome (GOLD analysis project Ga0196980, IMG submission 155486) | Soil microbial communities from Anza Borrego desert, Southern California, United States - S3_10-13C | ecosystem: Environmental > Terrestrial > Soil > Desert | place: USA: California... | reverse complement strand
TCGTGGTAGCGGTCCCACGCATGATCAAGCGATGCGCGCGAAACGATGAAGCGACGCACTTCGTAGCCGAGACGCGTGAGTTCGGTTACCGCGCGGACGGAATTGTCCCTCTCGGGCGCTCGCATCGCGACGAAGAGCTTCTTATTCACCTTACGGAACGCCGCCACTTCCGCTTCGCGCGCCTCCTTCTCGGGGATGAGACGCAGCGCGTCGGTGTCGATCGATTTCGACGTGAGGTCGACGTATTCGACGCCGTATTTGCCGGCGAGCATCTCGGCGAGCTGTTCCTCTTCGCGACGATGGAGCTCTCCCAGGCGCTCTTCCTGCTTCTTGTCGTTGAACTGTGCAGGCATGCCTATCTATTGTAACGCACGGGAGTACAATGCGGGCCATGAAAACGGTCCGGGAGCATGAGATGGAAGAGGAAGCGACAACGTTTCTCTCGTCGCTTGTTCCGGCCAAGGAAGGCGCCACCATCGTCACGCTCTCCGGCGATCTCGGAGCGGGGAAGACGACGTTCGTGAAGGGTGTCGCGCGAGCCCTCGGTATCGAAGAGCGGGTAACGAGCCCTACGTTCGTCATCTTGAAGATCTATGACCTGCACGGACAGAAATTCGAAAGGCTCATCCATATGGATGCGTACCGCTTGAAAGGCCGGCAGCACCTGAAGGTCCTTGGCTGGGATGAACTTCTGAAAGATCCGGGCAATCTCATCATCGTCGAATGGCCGGAGAAGATAGAGGGTGGGCTGCCGGAAAGAGCCAAGCGCATCTCTCTCCGGTATAGTGAAGAAGGGAGACACATCCGCTATGACTAAGAAGAAGACACACGAAAAAAAGCGTCTCGTCCTCCTCGATTCGCATGCGATATTACACCGCGCCTTCCATGCGATTCCGGATTTCGCGACGTCCAGAGGCGAGCCGACGGGCGCGCTCTACGGCCTCACGACGATGCTCCTGAAGACGCTCGACGAACTCTCGCCGGATTATCTTATCGCGGCACGGGACCTCCCGGGCGGCACCTTCCGTGACAAGCTCTTCGAGGACTACAAAGGCACGCGTGCGCCGACGGACGAAACGCTCGTCGAGCAATTGAAGAAGGCGCCGGAGATCTTCGAGGCGTTCGGCATCCCGGTGTATTGCGAGCCAGGCTTCGAGGCGGACGACATGATCGGGACCATCGTGAAGGAGCTTGAGAAGAACGATGGAATCGAGATCGTCATCGCGACCGGGGATCTTGATACGCTGCAGCTCGTGAAAGGGAAGAAGGTGCAGGTATTCACGTTACGGCAAGGCATCACCGACACCATCCTCTACGACGAGGATCGCGTGCGCGAGCGCTACGGATTCGGCCCTGAGCATGTCGCGGATTACAAAGGCCTGCGCGGCGATCCGTCGGACAACATCAAGGGAATTAAAGGTATCGGTGAGAAGACGGCCGAGGCGCTCATTACTGAATTCGGCTCCATCGAGGATATCTATAAGGTATTGAAATCGGACCCGGAAGAATTCGAGAAAGCCGGCATCAAGAAGCGTGTCGTTGAACTTCTCAAAGAGGGAGAGAAGGATGCGCGGTTCTCGAAAGAGCTCGCGACAATTCATTGTGAAGCGCCGATCAAATTCACTCTGCCTGAAAAGGAGTGGCGCATTACCGATCACATTGATGCGATTGAGAAGATGTGCGAGAAGTACGAATTTCGTTCGGTAAAGGAGCGGGTGCATCGCATCGGTGCGGGGAGTGCCTCGGTAAAAGAAGAGGCCGAGCCGGCGCCGAAAGCAGAAGACGTGGATCCGCAATCGTTCGCGGAGACTTCGATTGCGCTCTGGCTCGTCAATTCCGATATCTCGAGCCCTTCGCTCGAGGAGATCTTGGAATACGCGCAGACGAATGATTTCGAGAAGGCGCGCGAGACCATTTTCACGAAACTGAACGACACGGGGCGCTTGCGCGAGGTCTACGACACTATCGAGCGGCCGCTCCTGCCGGTCGTGCAGCGGATGAATGCGGGCGGTGTGTGCATCGACACGAAGACGCTCGAGAAGCTCGCGAAGGAATATCGCAAGGAACTCGGCGAAATCGCGGGAAGGATCTTTCAGCACGCAGGACGCGAATTCAATATCAATTCTCCCCGGCAGCTCGCGGTCGTCCTCTTCGATGAATTGAAGATTCCCGTCGTGAAGCAGAAGAAGACGGCGACCGGCGCTCGGACGACGAAAGAAGAGGAATTGGCGAAGCTGAAAGATTCTCACCCAATCATCGAGGACATCCTCTCGTTCCGAGAGCTTTCCAAACTGCTTTCCACATACGTCGAGAAGATGATAGAGCTCATCGAGCCGGACGGACGGTTGCGAGCGGAATTCCTCCAAGCGAGCACGACGACCGGACGCATGGGCTGCAAGGATCCGAACCTGCAGAACATCCCCATCCGCACCGAATACGGACGCCGCATCCGCGGCGCATTCAAGGCGCCGGAAGGGAAGGTACTCCTCGCGCTCGACTATTCGCAGATAGAACTGCGACTCGCCGCCGGACTCTCAGGAGATGAGAAGCTACTGGAAGTATTCAAGACGGGAGGAGATGTCCACACTGCGGTAGCCTCACAGGTCTTCAGCGTTCCGCCGGAACATGTCGATCGCGAGATGCGCCGCCGGGCGAAGATCATCAACTTCGGCATCCTCTATGGCATGGGGGTGAATGCTTTGCGGACTTCGCTCGGCGAAGGCGTCTCGCGCGAAGAAGCGACGCGCTTCATGGACGAGTATTTCGCGAACTTCTCCGGCGTCGCGAAATGGATCGAGTTCACGAAACGAGACGCCGCGCTCAAGGGATACGTGGAGACCGTCTTCGGACGACGACGGTATCTTCCTGGGTTTAAATCGCTTATGCCGCAGCTGCGTTCGCAGGCGGAGCGCTTCGCGGTGAACGCGCCCATCCAGGGGACGCAGGCGGATATCATCAAGCTTGCGATGGTGAAAGCGGACGAACTGATAGAAGAAAAAGGCTGGCGCGAGAAAGTGCTGCTGGTCTTGCAGGTACACGATGAATTGGTCTACGAAGTCCCGGAGAAGAGCGCGGAAGAAGCGGCAAAGGAGATCCGCGAGGTGATGGAATCCGTCGCGCCCACCAAAGAACTTTCCGGCGTTCCTATCCTTGCCGAAGCGGCGATAGGGAAGGACTGGGGTGAGATGCAGAAGATCAAACGCGCATGATGTACCTCTATATAGGCACCGATAGGGAGAAGGCGCGCGCGAAGATGGCGGCGGATATAGCGAAGGCGGCGAAGGAGGCGGATATCATTCGTATCACCGATGCGCATACGCTCGACGATTTGAAGACGGCACTTCGCGGCGGGGGAATGTTCGCAAAAAGACATATCCTCATATTCGAGAACACAAACGCCAATCCTGAGATGCGGGAGTCGCTGCTTGATGCATTGGAAGAGGGGATTGCAGCGCCGGTGTTCATATTCGAAGAGAAGCTGCTCGTTGCCGAGCGAAAAAGATTCGAGAAGTATGCCGAAAAGGTAGAGAAATTTGATGCGCCGAAGAAGGAGCGGGACGGTTCGATCTTCGCGATCGCGAATGCGCTGCGTGCAGGAGACAAGAAGGCGCTCTGGGTTTCCTATATGCGCGAGATCGCGAAAGGCGGTGCTCCCGAAGCGATACACGGGGTTCTTTTCTGGGGCGCGAAGGATGCCTTCCTCAAATCTGGAGGTAAAGACGAGCGGACACGGCGTCTCGTCGCTGACCTAGCTGCACTTCCTCATGAAGCCCGACGACGAGGGGAGGATCTGGAATATGCACTTGAGCGGTTTGTGCTCTCGACGAAATGACTGCATCATTACGGCATGTTGATGAATAAGCAGGGAATCTTATTCGGCGCTTTTTTGGGCGTGGTGCTTGCGGGCACAATGATTGTTGTTTTGCCGAACATGGCGAATGCGCAGCCTGGAGCCGCAAATGCAATGTGCACCTGCCAGATGGACCCTACAAAGCCACGCTTTTGTCCGGAGGTTTTTTGTACTGAAACTGTAAATGGTGGGGTAACTTCCGGTATGTGCGGCGCTCCTGGGAAATGTCTAGGGAAATCGTCACAAGGGCTGGGCGGTGGCGGCATGGAAGCACTCGGCATGCTTAAATCGATCATGGATCTTCTCAAAGGCGGAGGAGGTGGCGGAGGGGGAGCGCCACCGCCGACCGATCCTATGGCAGGAGCGAACGGTTGTACAACCTATTATCCGACCACCGTCCCTTCATCGGATCCGTGCGCAATCTATAGTCCGAGCGGGGTCTTGGACGGGGCGGCCGGCGGAAGCTCTGGAGTTTCAAGCAGTCTTCTCGATGCACTGAATGGAGGAACTAAAACCAACACCTCAGGAACAGGCTCATCAACTCCTACTGGTACCAATACACAGACACAAACAAATACGACCAACACTGGAAACAGCTCGGTTAAAGCAGCGGCACCCGGACTCTCGGGTGATGTGCGGATTGGCTCTGCCGGGGCCACTATCATCGCGAATTTGCGACAGGGATTGAGTGAAGTCGCAGGTTTCTTCGGTGGATCGACGGGCGGCGCATCGCAGGCACTCTCTGCCGCAGGGAAGCTTTGTTCCTCGCGTCCGTGGGCCGGCACCTTCGTCGGTAATGTCATTCCATCATCGTTCTTCGACGGCCTTTGCGAATGGCGCGGCTATCAAGCGGGTATCGTCACGCCGACGAATACTGCGAAGGCATCGAACACCGCCGCAACGCAAAAGACTTCTGTCTCGCGGCCAGGGATCTCCTTGCAACCTGCAGCCTCCGATGTTCCGCCGGAAGTCGATATCTGGGCAGAGCCGGCCTCGGTGCGCCTCGGCACCCGCACGTACATCTTCTGGAACGCGCGCGGCGTCGTCTCGTGCAAGGGATCGGGACCGAGCTTCTCGCAGAATTCGCTCTCTGGGGGGGCGTCCACGGTTCCCATCACCGGACCGACTACGTTCAATATCGAATGCCTCACGACGGCGAGCTCGACCGTTCAGGATAGCGTAACCGTGCAGATTGCGATTTAGTTAGTCAGTCATCACGAATAAAATTCGCCCCGTCGGGCGAATTTTTTCGCGATCCCGGCTCGCGCCCGTGTCTACTGACACGGGTCCCGCTCCGCCTCGGACTTGTAATGAAAAACAGCGCTTCAGCGCTATTTTTCTTCAAGTCCGCCCACCAGGATTCGAACCTGGGACCCTCTCCTTAAAAGGGAGCTGCTCTACCGACTGAGCTATGGGCGGTAAGGAGGAGTGACGTGGATGCTAGCATACACGTCCTCCGACTGCCCCGTCCATATGAACATATGGGCGGTTGAAGCGCACTATAGCACCGCTTTTTCTACAGCGGCAAATCGAAGGCGAACGGACCGGCGCCGGTGACGAGAAGCGAGAGCGTCATCACCAACAGAAGCGCGAGCGTGCTACGAGGCAATGTTCGATATGTCGGCAAGAAAAGTGTGATCGCGATGATCAGCGACGCGATCAGCGCGGCGGGTTGCGTATAGGCGCCTGCGATGAGCAGAACCGCGACGACGCCCTCGACGATTCCCAAGATGCGCATCGCGGTCGTCGGTCTGAATACATGTCGATACGCGACGCGGGCGATCATGAGTCCGGATGTGACGCGGATGACGAATGCGGCGAGTGGCGCGAGGAAGAGGAGTTCAGGGAAAAGCGAAAGCATGGCGCAGAGTATAGCAAGGTGGTAGCCTCTCTGCCATGAAAGCAGTGCTTCTTCACAACGTCCGAAGTTCGCATAACGTCGGTTCGATATTCCGTACTGCGGACGCAGCGGGTATCGAAAAAGTATTTCTCACCGGTTACACTCCTGCACCGCTCGACCGATTCAAGCGGCCCAACAAGGAGATAGCGAAAACGGCGCTCGGCGCTGAGAAATTTCTAGCGTGGGAGCATATGAAGGAACCGGCTTCCGTCATACGGAGGCTCCGACGTGAAGGATGGCACATCGTCGGCGTCGAACAGGATGCGCGTTCGCAGGACTATCGTCGTTTCAGAATAAAAAGCTCGACACTGTTCGTGTTCGGCAACGAAGTGCGCGGAATCTCAAGAACGCTTCGCGATGCATGCGACACGCTCCTTGAGATACCGATGAAGGGGAAAAAAGAATCTCTCAACGTCGCGGTTGCTGCAGGGATCGTGCTTTTTGGCACGAATTAATACACGAACACATCAACGGTTCTTCCTTGTGCGTCCAAGAGCCTGATAGCGTCATGTGAATTGCGCCAGATCTCGCCCTGTCCGCCGAGGTACATCCGCCAGCGGTTCGTCTCGAATGAACGCGACGTGCGATTGCGGTTCACGCAGCCGTTGTAGGAGAGGGCGTCGGTGAGGAAGGCTCGACACGCGGGAGTCACTGTATCGGGGATGTCCTGCGGGAAACGGCATGCCGAAAGGTAGTTGATGACGTCAAAGCACGCGTCGCCATAGCGGACGAGGTTCTCTTCGGTGAGTGGGAGCACCGATGAGGGGGAAGGGCACGCATTGCCGAGCTGCGGACGGAATTCTTGGAACTGGTCGAGATAGCCGCTGCACATGTTCTCGCGGAACGATGCGCCGACCGGGGATTGCGCGGTCGTCACGATCGCGAGTCCGCCGGGCTGAAGCGTGGCGGAGCCGATGACATTCGCCGCTCCCATGACGAATGACGACGCGATGCCGGGAAGATAGACTTTCGTGCCGGTAAGCGCGCTCTCAAGCGACCACCCGGTAATGTCGACTACGCCTTTCGCTTTGTAATCGACGGCGATTTGCACGTATTCCTCGTGCGGGTCCGATGCCCGTACGCCGATCGCGTCGCGGACGATGGCGACGGTGCCGGTGTGCGGCGATGGAGAACCGAACGTCCGCATCGATGCCTCGCGACTCAACCGTTCGTATTCCGCTTCGAGTTCGGCGAGCTGATACTGCTCGTCGGCAAGATCGTCCTTTGCGGGCTGGAATGCCTGAGTGATGTCGATCGTGGGGAACAGCTCCACTGGCTGCCAGGGGAGACGGAATCCCGCTTCCGTCGGCTTGAAGGGCAGGATATCGAACGAGGTGACCTGCTGATACGCACGGCGCGGGCCGCCGCCGATCACCCACATGATGATGAGGAGGATCACGATGAACGCGATGAGCCAGAAGAGGACCTGTCTGAACATGTACGGATTATAGTATCGATTCCGTTAAGAGAGGCTTATTTCTTGAGAAGGTTCCGGATTTCTTCTCTCGTTACCTCGACATCGCTCCACGGGATGCTCGTGCTACGCGGGCCCTGCACCGTAGGATCCGTGCCTTTCCCTGTAATGAGGACCACATCGCCCGCTTGCGCCAACGAGAGGGCGTGCCGAATGGCTTCGCGGCGGTCCATGATGATCTCCGGCTTTTTTGATTTCATACCGCTCGCGATCATCGCCGTGATGGATTCCGGACCCTCGTCATATGGATCTTCGTTGGTAAGTATAATTGCATCGCACATCTCTTCTGCGACTGCGCCCATGACCGGACGTTTCCACATATCCCTGCCGCCACCGGTCGATCCTAAGACGCAGATCTTCCTTCGTGCAGGATACGCTGCGTAGATAGCGCGCAGGGAATCCGGCGTATGGGCATAATCAACGACCGCCATGAACGATTGTCCTTCCTTGATCTCTTCGGCGCGCCCAGCGACGCGCTCCAGGCTGCCGATGCCGCGGACTATGGCGTCGAGAGGAATCCCCATTGCGTGAGCAAGCGTCGCGCCGGCGAGCGCATTCCGCAAGGAAAATTCACCGGGAAGTCGCACGTTGATCTCACGGCCCTGGAACGTAAAGCTTCCGCCTGTTTCTCCGGTTTTCCACGGCTTCACCGCTTCAAGTGAATAAGGGATTATCTGTTCGACCGAAAGCGTGAGATAACGTCCGCTTTCTCGATCATCGGCATTCGCTATCATATAGCGCGGACGCTTGCGTGAGCGGGCAAGCTGCACGCCGAGCTCGAATTTTGCATCAGAATATGCCGCCAGCGAACCGTGTGATTCGATATGCTCCGGCGCGAGATTGATGAAAAGAAGCGCGTCGAGTTCGAGGAATCGATGACGATATTGCCGCGCACCTTCCGACGTCATCTCGATGAAAGCGATCTGGCATTTCCGCTTTACTGCCTGAGCGAGGAAATCCTGGACGGCGAAACGTCCTGGCATCGTCATGCGCGTCAGGTTCGGACGTGAATCATCATTGATTTTCGTGCGTATGGTGCCGAGCAGCGCTGTCCGCCAGCCGGCGGCTTCGAAAATGGCATTCAGATATTCCAGTGTCGAGGATTTTCCCTTCGTTCCGGTAACGCCGACGACCACGATGTGCCGTGATGGGAATCCGGCGAGGAATCCCGCGAGATAGGACATGCAGAAGTGGTATCCGTTGCGCAGCGGCGTGGGGACGAGGTCTTTGAGAGAGGAAAGCATATCAGGCGCCGCCGAGGATCTTGAGCGCCTCACGCAGGCGCGCGGTTCCGCCGGTTATCTCGTGTGATACTTTACGCAACGCATCGCGCGCTTCGTTCTGCGAATAGCCGAGCGCGCGCATCGCTTCGAGCGCTTCCTCGTCGCCCTTGAGGGCAAGCGAGCTTTCATCGCTGCCGACGCCGACTTTCTCGCGCAATTCTATGACGATCTTCTCCGCGGTCTTGCGGCCGATACCGGAGACTTTGGTGAGGTATTCAGAATTTCCACGGGCGATCGCCGTACGCAGCGTCTCCGTCGAAGCGATGTCGATGATGGCGAGCGCCGATTTGGGGCCGACGCCCGAGACGGTGAGGAACATCTCGAAGAAGCGCAGTTCGTCACTGGTCTCGAACCCGTAGAGATCCAGTGCCTCCTCCCGTACGATGGTATGGACGAAGAGGGCCGCATCCTTACCAGGGGAGTATTTCAAGAGCGCTGCCTTGGTGACGGCCACCTTGTAGCCCACTCCATTAATAAGGAGAAGGAGGCTCCCGCCATGGTGGGCCCGGACCACCCCCTCCAGAAAGCCGATCATGGCTCTCATCATACCGTATCTTGTGTATTCGGCCCGCGTGGTGTAGTATCCGTCGCGATGGCAAACACATCGTCAGCCAAGAAAGCATACCGAGTCGAGCTTCGCCGACGCGTCTTCAATGCGCGCCGCGCGAAGGCAATGAAGGATTGGGTGAAAGAGCTGATGAAGTCCAAGGACGTGAAAGTCCTCTCTAAGGCGCAGCAGGCGATCGATAAGGCAGCGAAGCGCGGCCTCATCAAGAAGAACACCGCCTCGCGCATGAAGGCTCGCCTCGCCCGCCAGGTGGCCTCGAAGTAGTTTTCCGGTTATCGTAGCGAGACGCTCTCGTCGTTCAACGGATAGGACGCATCCTTGCGGAGGATGTAATGTAGGTTCGATTCCTGCCGAGAGCAATGAGACGGAAAAACCAGCCCTGCGGCTGGTTTTTTCGCGTAGTGCTGGCCGAAGCGATGTTTCGCCAGCAGGCGAAACCGCGAGGCGGGGTCGCGGAATTTTCGAGCGAGGGCGAGAAAATATCCGTGACCACAAACAAATCATTCGTGACCGATCCTGCCGAAGTACACAAATTCCTCATTGTTTCCCCAAACGTCGATTGCTTTAGCGTCATTCGGGGCGCATCATGTGCGTATGCATAGGCAGTTCTCCTCACGCACGCGCGGCGGTTCTGTCGTTGGAGTCATACTTCTCGTCGCGCTCATCAGCGCTGCGGCGATCACGATCGATTCGAACTCGAAAACAATTCCGAATGCGCACGTCGCTGCAGTCACCACGCCGATAACTCCTCCTCAGGGCACATGCATTCCCGTCAACGGAAAACAAGTTTGTGAAAAGGACGGTTTTGATTATGTGGATGTCAACGGCACAAAAATGCCGGGGTATCGAATAAATTCAGAGGCGTATAACAACATTACGTGTCAGATCGGCAATGATTTCATCCTCGACTTGCCGCGAGGAATGCTTTTCTACGCTGGCAAAAACAACAAACCGAGCGCCGATTACTCTCAGTGCATACCAGGGGCTCAATCGGTAACATCGACCGGCATAGCCTCTCGGCAATGCGTCTCTGAAGGTCCGCAAGCGTGGCAATGTTACATCACCCAATGCAGAAAAACGGCAAATGGTGCTGACACCTGCTCGGTACTCTCGCAGCCGAACGGGACAGGAGCGCGTCGCCCTCTTTCCATTGGAGAAAAGATCGCTTCTTCAGATGCCTCTGAAGCCGACGTAAAAGAAGGAGAGTCAACTTCCTCGAACGATCGGAGTGTCCTCACGGAGAAAGATATAACAGAAGAGGAGCAGAAAAGAATCGCATCATCTTTGGACGAGAGCACCAGAACTGCATGGAGCAGTGCATATGAAGAAGACGGCGCGAAAATTGCCGATGAGAAGGACACCCGCATCAAAGAACGTGCGGATGTAGAGGGGAGTTTAAAAAAGTATACGGACTCCGGCGCGTGCGCTCGGTCGCCTGAATGCGAACTTCTCGATGCTCGAAAAAAAGCGCTCGACGGAAGAATCGTCGAATTAGACGAACAATCAAAACGTCTCGCATCCGCTCAAAGGGCGTTGGAAGCCACCCGTTCCGCGCCGGATTCCAGGAAAGAAGATGAGGGCAATGTGCGTTACATAGTCGTTCGCGACGGGAATACGTTCGGGAGCGGAGATCAGCCATGGTATGTCACGCGTCCCGCATATTCCGATTATGGCGCGTATTCGAGTTCCAATCGAGCAGAATTAGAAGATGCATGCCGACGCGGAGACACGCGGGCATGCCAGATAATCGCTGGAGTTGCCTCACCGCAATCGGGATCGGGATACAGATCCGCTGGGTCATCGTGCGGTTCATCGAACTTCGGCCAAGGGGGACTCATCGGTACCGTCATCTCTCTGTTCGTCAAGAAGAATAATTCCGGCAGTCAGAACTGCGTGAACGGCGTGCCGGTGCCGTCGTGCACGATCACTGCTTCGCCGACGAATGTCGCAGCGGGGCAGCCGGTCACACTGACGTGGCAATCGCAGGATGCGTTCTCCGCGAATCTCTCTAGTACGGGCCACGTCGCTCCGCAAGGAAGCACGACGGTGAATCCTCAGACGACCACGACATATACGCTTTCCTTAGAGGGCTACGTGAATAATCGCAGCGGCCAGCAGATGCGAGGACAGTGCGCCGTGCAGGTCACGGTCGGCGGCCAGGGCGGCGGCGATGGTGCGCCGAAGGCAGAGATATCATGCCGTCCGGAAGTCGCCGACGTCGGCATGTCGGTCGCTCTCTCCTTTGCATGTCGCAATTCCAACGCGAGCGGCGGCACCGGATTCTCTACCGGCAATCAGATGAGCGGTTCCGCGACACCGGTCATCGAATCGCCGACTCTCGGGAGCTCGGTCGCGAAATACGCGCTCACGTGCTCGAAAGAGGGGAAGACTGACACGGCGGAATGCACGGTGCAGATAAACAAAACGTCGATCGTGCTCATCGCGAATCCGAAAACAGTGAGATCCGGCGGCGAGGCGAATATCGGCTGGATCACGAGCGGCATGGAATCGTGCAGGCTATGGAGTTCTACTCTAAACCAGGAGTGGGAGGGAGAGGGTGGCAATACCGCGAATACGTCTGGTGTCGCAAAAACACCTGCGCTCATGGAAGACGCTCATTTTCAGCTCGACTGCACCACGAAAGCAGGCGGCACGAAGACCGCCGAGACCACGGTGACGGTCAACTAGAATCCGAAGAACTCGAGTATCTTATGCGCGAGCGGTTCCTTCATCGGGACCTCGGTGGCGTAGTCGCGGAGGAATTCGCGCACGCTCTCCGGCGAGATTTCGCCGAGCGGAATGACGAGATTCGGCGCCATGAACGCGATAGTGTCGACGAGAAGGACCGGATCACCTGATTCCTCGTCCACCCAGAACGAGATGATGTTCTCGTAGGGGTGCATCGTGACGCCGGTACGGATGCCTTTGTCCGTCAGTTCGAATTCATGGAGTTGCGGCGGATGGTTGGCGATGAGGCCGATCGTCGCTGCGGCGACCACGATGAGGATGGCGAAGAGGACGTTGCCCAGGAGGATGCTGGTGAGCGCGGCCGAGACCGCGATGATACCGAGCGCCCAGAACCAATCCGAGCCGCGCTCGATATGTTCGTGTTCATATGCACTCCAACGCAAAGGAGCCGAAGTTGCTTCGGGCATGGCGCTCATTTTACTATGTTTTGCATGCGTTCATGAACGTACTGTGGTACAACAAGGCGCACGGAGGGGTGGCAGAGTGGTCTAATGCGCTTGTCTTGAAAACAAGAGTGTCGCAAGGCACCGTGAGTTCGAATCTCACCCCCTCCGCACATACAATATGACGCGCATCATGGTGTTCGGTACGTTCGACATGATCCATCCTGGTCATGAAGATTTTTTTCGCCAGGCGAGAGAACTCGATCCGAACCCGTACCTCATCGTTTCTATTGCGCGGGATTCGGTCGCAGCGCGATATAAGAAGAATGCGCTGCAGAATACGGAAGATGTGCGTCTGGGGTTGTTGCAGGCGCATCCTCTCGTGGATAAGGCGATTTTAGGAGATGAAGTCGGGTATATCGAGCATATTCTCGCCGAATCGCCCGACATCATCGCGCTCGGATACGATCAGGAAGGGGAATACGTTGAGAATTTGGAGAAAGAACTCACTCATGCGGGACTGCATCCGCGCATCGTGCGCCTCCAGCCCTTCAAGTCGGAGATCTATAAGACGTCGAAGCTCCGAGGCGACTCTGGTACACTCCCTGCATGAAGTATCTCGGGCTCGATTATGGCGCGAAACGCATCGGCGTCGCGGTTTCCGACACGAACGGCGGGTTCGCCTTCCCGCGCGAGACGATACCGAACGACTTTACGGCCATTGATCGCTTGCAGAAGTTGATAAAGGAAGACGGTATCAAGGCGATCGTGATAGGAGATGCGCGCGCCGTAAGCGGTGCCGAGAACGCGATCACCGCTGAAGCGGAAGCGTTCGCGAAAAAGCTCGAATCTTTTCTCAAGTTGCCGGTCACGCCGATCTGGGAAGCGTGGAGCTCCGTGGAAGCGGCGAGGTTCGCGCCGAAAGGGCGGGAACATGACGATTCTGCAGCCGCGGCAATCATTTTGCAGCGTTATTTGGATACGCATCGACCGAAAGACGATGACGAAATCTAGCTATGCGACGTCTCGCGACTTACGGATTCATAGCCCTTGTCTCCTTTCTCGTTACGTACGCGTTTCTTTCGTCTAATACGGGAGCTGCGCTTCTTGCGCACGTCCAAGGCGATGAGCGCAAGGTCGCGCTCCTTTTGCGTTCTAATCCCTGTCCAAGCGATCAGGAGAGTTCGTATAAATGTTGGGAAGGATATTATGAGCGCGTTATTGCCGAGAGTGGCTCGCATGTCGCGCTTTTCGATTTAAAGGGCCGTCATGATGCGGGCGGCTATCCGCGCCTCTACTGCCATACGCTTCTGCATGTCATCGGTGAGGCGGCGGGGCGGGAATATCCGAGCGTCGCAGTTGCATACGAGAAGGGGGATACGTTCTGCCGCTCCGGATACCACCACGGCGTTCTCGAAGGTGTTTTCGGGCATGAGGGGCAGGACGCGGTTCTCAACCACCTCGATTCGTTCTGCGCAGAAGTGAGCGGGAAGGACCGTTACTCATATGATTATTTCTCATGTGTGCACGGTGTGGGACACGGTCTTATGGCGCACTTTGCGCACGATCTTTTCCAATCACTCGAAGGCTGCGATCAGTTGAGCGGGGAGTGGGAGCAGTCGTCATGTCATGGAGGAGTCTTCATGGAGAACGTCATCAGCGATACCGAAGAAGAACCATCCAAATTCCTTAAAGATGATGATCCGCTCTATCCCTGCAACGCCGTCGAAGATAGGTACCGCTACCAATGCTATCTGATGCAGACGTCGCACATGCTCGCCGTCTACGACGGGGACTTCGGAGCAGTATTCGATGCATGCAGCAGCGTGGAGAAGAAATACCGTATTCCATGCTACCAGAGCCTCGGTCGCGACGCGTCGGGGTGGTCGTATGGTTCGATCGAGGGCGTGCTCGCGTATTGCGCCGAAGGAGGAACAGAAGAACAGAAAGAAGAATGTCTTGCAGGAGCAGGAGTTGATTTCATACAGTCGCATGGGGGCGAAAAAGCCCGGGAACTCTGCCGCGGCGCCGAATGGGGAGCAAAGACGTGTTCCGAAGCGGTCGAGCAATCACTGAGTACGCTCTAAGCAATCCACTGCAGCGCATTTGACGCCCGCTTTTCCTGCTACCATGTAGGGTAATGGCGGTGAAGGATATGCACAGCAAAAGAACACATGGTCTTATCGGTGCGGGCGCGATCGTCTTAGGCGTCGCTCTTGGTATCGGCGTCGTGTATTGGGATGGCGCTACACGATCTCAACTTGTGACTCACGCGCAGCTTGCTGGATTTCATCCGGGCTGTGCGGGCGGGGACTATGATCCTAAGTATCGTTATCCTCAAACAAATCCGCAAACGAAGAAACAATCGTACATGGGGAAGCCAGAAATTGACACTAGTGTCGGAAAGGTGCCGTGTGAATGCAAAGCCGAAGGAAAATGTGAAGCGAAGGGACAGCCCGGGAAACCAAAGGAGATGCCGAAAGAGATGGGCGGTATGCCAATGCTCCCGATGCCACCGATGGGTATGCCGAAGCCAGACATGCCGAAGGAACCAGAAGACCCGTGCAAGACCGATGCGTCAAGCACCGAATGCAGGCTTAAACAGGGCACAAGCGGCATCGGCAACTATTTGAGCAATCTTTTCGGGAATTCAAATTCTTCAAGCACTGCGGGAACGATCCAGACAGCAGTACAGTCAGTAGCATCGAAGCTCAGTTCGTTTCTTTCAGGTGATTCAGGAGGCGAAGCGTCCACCAATGCGAACACGACTACCCAGAACCCGACAAGCGCATTTGTGACGCCCGTTACAGGCTCAAATGTGGGAAAGATCACATCACAGACCGGTGCGCAGGGGAGCGCGAATGCCGGCGGTACAGGCGGACCGACGAACGTCGCAGTCACCGGCTTCGGTTCCGGAGGAGCGAGCATCGATACATCCACGGGACCTATCCTGGCGGCGATCAAGAGCGTGACGGCGCGGATCCAAGCCATCTTGTCATCCATGTTTTAAAAGGTATTGTGCTTGGATGGATACCATTCAGTACGAGGATTTTGCCAAGCTCGATATCCGCATGGGGAAGGTGATTGCCGCGGAAATGGTCCCTGAGGCGGACAAGCTCATTAAATGCACGATCGATTTCGGCGAAATGGGGACGCGAACCATCGTCTCGGGCATCGCCGAATGGAAAAAGCCTGAGGAACTGGTCGGGAAGCAATTGCCGTACATTATAAACCTCGCCCCGCGTATGCTGCGCGGCGTTGAAAGCCAGGGGATGCTCCTCGCGACGCATGCACCGGAAGGAATCGCGCTCCTCACGCCGGATCTCGATGTCGTTCCGGGTACCAAGGTGGGTTAGGGGAAGTAGCGCCGATTGAACGTGTATAATTCGCGCATGAGCTTCTCGCGCACGCTCGCGCGCTGGTTTCCGGTGCCTAAACTCCTCACGCCGCCCGCGGCGGGCGTCGATATCACCGACGCCTCGATAAAATGGCTCTCGTTCAAGGAAGGCGGCAAAGGACTGCGCATACTCTCGTGCGGTACGGTGCCGCTGCCGACAGGTCTCGTCGAGCGCGGCGCGATCAAGGACCCGCGGGCGCTCGCGGAAGTATTGAAGGATGTGAAGAAGAAGAGCGGAATACGCTTCGCGCACGCGGCGCTTCCGGAAGAAGACGCCTACGTCTTCAGCATGCATGTGCCGGCCAAGAGCACGAGGACGCAGATCATGAACATGATCGAGTTCGAGCTCGAGGCGCGCGTGCCGATACCGCCGTCGCAGGCCGTCTATGATTACGATACGGTCCAGAAGAGAGATGATAACGGCGAAGAGATCGCGGTCACCGTCTTCCCGCGGGATCTTTCGGAAGGATATGCGCAGGCGTTCGCGCTTGCAGGGTTCGATCTCCTTTCTTTGGAGATCGAGCCGCGATCGATCGGCCGCGCCATCGCGCCGAAGGGGAAGAATGCCACGACGCTTGTCGTCGATTGCGGCTATGCGCGCACTGGCGTCGCCATCCTGAAGAGCGGCATCCCTATCTTCACTTCGACGATCGATATCGGCGGAGCGCATCTGAGCAAAGCTGTCATGGACGCTCTTAAGATCAATGAAGAAGACGCCCGCATCTTCAAGAACGAGCACGGGCTCGTCCCGGACGACCCGTCGAAGAAGCCGGTGTTGGATGCGCTCGACCGCGTGGCGGCATCGCTCGCGGAGGAAATCGGCAGGCACTACCGCTTCTGGGATACGCGTCGCAACGAACGAGGTGAGCACGCGATGCCGGTGGAGAAAGTCTTTCTTCTTGGCGGCAGTGCGAATCTCAAAGGACTTCCGGAATACATCGCGGGAAAGGTTCATGCGCAGACTGAGCGTCCGAACGTGTGGCAGAACGCATTCTCGTTCGACGAATACATCCCGCCCATCGACTACCGCGCATCGTTGCAGTACGCGACCGCTATCGGCCTCGCGCTGCGCAGCACCTGATCGATATGGCGAACGTGATCCCCAGGGAAGGGTTATCGAAGATACAGAAGCGGAATACCGCCCGATTCCTTCTTTTGGGTTCGGGAATATTCGCGGCCGCGGCCCTTATCGCGATACTCGCCATCCTCCCGGCATATGTCTCCGTGCGGATCGCACGCGCATCCGTCGACAGCGCGGCACGGGAATCGAGCGCGAGTCTGGGCGAAGAGCAGGCCGCGGCGGTCCGCACGCAGACGCTCATCACTGGCCTCACTCCTATCGCGAACGCGACCAGCTCCCCGACTGATGCGCTTTCGGTCGCGCTCGCGCAGAAGCCGGCAGGGATTTCCATAACCACGATCTCATTCATGGGCGGCTTGAAATCAAACATCCTTCTCACCGGCACTTCGCAGCGCAGGGAGGCCGTGACCACGTTCCGTGATTCCTTGCAGGCGAGCGGCCGGTTCTCGAGCGTCGCCGTACCGGTTGCGGCGCTCGTCGGTACGCAGGAAGGACGATTCACCATCACCCTAAACGGCATCTGATATGCATATGCTCCGTCTTACCGCCTGGCTCTCGTTCCTCCTCGCGCTCGCGCTGTGGGCGATATTCGGCTATCTCGTCTGGTCGCTCTATGGCGAGCGGGCAGAATATGTAGAGGCGGCGGCGAATGCGCAAGAGGCGGAATTGCGCGGCCAATCGGCATCACGACTGCGCGCGAGCGTGCAGGATTCCGAAGTAGAGCGTGCGTCGCTCGAGGGACTTATTGATCTGACTATCCTACGTGCGGTCGAGATACTCGAGACGACGGCCCGGCAAGCAGGAGCAAAGGATGTCTCGATCGGGGAAGCGACGCCGCAGGGAGGTAGTGCGACCACGCTCTCGTCCGTCTCTATTGTCGTCAATATGCAGGGATCATTCAGCGCCATCATGCGCGCGACCAGCCTCTATGAGACTTTGACCGTGCCGTCGATCTTGGAGCAATTCGAGATGCAGAAAGTGGACGATTCATGGCGCGCTACGGCGCGCGTACGCGTCTATCTCTCGTCAGCACAATAACTATGCGATTCGATACCGACATACAAGTGAAATTGAAAGACGCGTACGCGGCACGGCACGAGCCTGAGGCGATCAGGCTGCTCGCGCGTATGTATTGGGCCTTCCTTATCGTCGGCCTTTCCCTAACGGTGGTGACCGTGATTTCCTACGGCATATGGGAATTCTTCCGGATGCCCGTGGTTGATGCTGGGATCTCGGGGATGCGTCCGCAGGCGGCGTTCACGCGCGCGCAGCTGCAAGAGCTCTTAGAGAAATTCGATGCACGTGCTGCTAAATTCGAGGAGCGCATGACTGCGCCGGTCTCTGCGAGAGATCCTTCGTGATTGACCGCAGGGCGGAGCGCGATAGGATGTGCGAAACCCCTTGTAGCTCAATGGATAGAGCAGCGGACTTCTAAGCCGTTGATGTTGGTTCGATTCCAGCCGAGGGGAAGGGGCGATTAGCTCAGTTGGTAGAGCAATCCGTTTACACCGGAAAGGTCACAGGTTCGAGTCCTGTATCGCCCACAAAATCAACGAGCACGATCCATTGGATCGTGTGACTATGATTTTGTAGCGGCGATACAGGACTCGAAGGCCGGAGCGGGCACCCGTTCAGCAGGACGGGTCGCGAGGCGGGATCGCGAAAAAACCTGTGCGTCGGCGCAGGTTTTATTCGTGATCGAGTCCCTTACGACGGCGAAAAGAATATTCCTGACCACGAGGATTTAGTATCATGAGCTCATGCAAGAATTCCGTGCAATCGTCTCCGGTCGCGTGCAGATGGTGATGTACCGCGATTTCGCACAACGGCATGCGCGCCGTTTCGGCGTCGTCGGGACGGTGCGTAATCTTCCGGACGGGACTGTCGAGGTCGTGGCGCAAGGAGAAAAGACGGCTCTTGAGAAATTCCTGCGCGATCTGCATGCGGGACCGCTTCTCGCGAAGGTCAGGGAAGTACAGGTCGCATGGTGCGACCCCGGACATCGATTCGACTCATTCGACATCGTGCAGTAAGGTATCCAGATGTCACAACCGAAGCCGGTCCAATGCATCGGCATTATCCTCGACGGGAATCGCCGCTGGGCGAAAGAAAAGGGTCTTCCGACACTCGAAGGTCATCGACGTGGATTCGAGGCATTAAAATCGATCGCGCACGCTGTGCGCGAGCGCGGGATCCCGCATCTCGCCGTCTATGCGTTCTCGACGGAGAATTGGAATCGTCCCGAGGAAGAGATCGCAGGGCTCATGGAGCTCATCAGGGAGGGGGCGCTCAGCAATACCTCGGATCTCATGAAAGAAGGCGTGCGGCTGCGTTTCGTCGGTGACATGACGCTGCTTGCCGACGATGTTCGCACGGCACTCGAGAAGGCGGAAACAGAAAGCTCTTCGAATAGAGGCTCCACGCTCTGGGTCTGTCTTTCCTACGGAGGGCGCGGCGAGATCATCGCTGCTGCGGAGGCGGCCAGTGCGCACGAAGGGCTTCTCACCGAAGAGCTCATCCGTCAGCATATGTGGACCGCAGAGATGCCGGACCCGGACATCATCATCCGCACCGGCGGACAGAAGCGACTTTCGAATTTCCTGTTATGGCAGTCGGCATACAGTGAATTATTCTTTCTCGATATGCTCTGGCCGGATTTCAAAGAGCCCGACCTCGAGGCGGTGCTCATTGAGTACGCCGGACGTAAGCGTAACTTCGGAATATAGCTATGGATCCTGCCACGTGCGCCGCACAATTGAAGAGGATGAGTGTAATCGCAGACGCGGAGCTCGCGCGTTCATTGGAGGCCCGTACCATGGGTCCTGCTGCGCGTATGTACCAGATGCTCAGGTATTTCATGGGATACGTCGATGCCGAATTCATGCCGACGGAAATCGAGAGCGGAAAACGATTCCGCCCTTCGCTCGCGCTCCTCATCGCTGACGGCTATGGCGTCCGTGAAAAGGTGTTGCCAGCGGCCGTCGCGATCGAGCTTTTCCACAATTTCACGCTCATCCACGATGACGTCGAGGATCACGATGAATTCCGACGCAATAGGCCAACCGTCTGGAAGCTGTGGGGCATCAATCATGCGATCAATTCTGGCGATATGCAGCTGGTCATCGCTTCCGAGTGGGTGCTGAAGGCGGGAGAGGTGGCCGGTGCTCCGGAACTCTCGCGAACGCTTCTGCGGACGTTCGGCGAAGTCGCCGAGGGACAGTATCTGGATTTCGAGCTGGCGAGTGCGCCGCTTGACGCAGCAAATGTGAGCGAGGAAGGTTATCTGCAGATGATCGAGAAGAAATCCGGCGTCCTCGTCCGTGTCGCCGCAGAAGCCGCAGGGATCGCGGCAGGAAAGAGTGGCGAAGAGATAGGATTACTGCGTGAATATGGGATGTATCTCGGTACGGCATATCAGATGGCAGATGATTATCGATCAGCGTGGACGACGCAGCAGATAACCGGGAAGGATACCTGCAGTGATATCCGCGAACACAAGCGGACGCTGCCGTTCCTCTATGCATATGAAGAAATGGAAGGGAACGCCCGCGAACGTCTGCACCAGCTCTATTCCCTCGAGCGACAGCTTGCCGACGGGGAGATACAAGAGGCCATCGCGCTTCTCGATGCCACCCGTTCGCGCTCAAGGGTATTGGGGAAAGTACGCGAGCATGCTGCCAGGGCCAAGCAAGCGGCTGCGCGCCTCGACCTTGCTCCAGAAACGAAGGCTCTGCTCGTGGGAATCGTGGACATGCTGGTCCCTGAAGGGAAGGAAAGCGCTGCCGTAGCCGTGGAGCACCCTTCTATTGCCCTGGCCTGAAGAGCGTGTTAAAGTGCCGCAACTATGACCGCCGCAAAGGCAAAGACCGGAACCAAGATCTCGGAGCTCAAGCCGGGCGATACTGTCCGTGTGTGGCAGAAGATCGAAGAGAAGGGAAAGACCCGTCTTCAGGCTTTCGAGGGCCTTATCCTCGCGCGCAAGCACGGCTCCGAAGCGGGAGGCACCTTCACCGTTCGTAAGGTGGCTTCGGGCGTCGGCGTCGAGAAAATCTTCCCGGTCCACTCGCCAATGATTGATCACGTCGAATTGGTGAAGCGTGCACGCGTCCGTCGTGCGAAGCTCTACTTCATCCGTGAGAAGGTTGCCCGCGAAGCGCGCCGCCAACTCCGCCGTTCCCGCCTCGTCTCTGACGCGGAGAATGCCGAGATCAACGAAGGCGCTGCGGATGCTGAGATGGTGACCGCAGAAGCTGGTACTCCTGAGGAAAATAAGTAATAAGAGCTTCGCTCTTTCTGCCGTCTCTTGCTCGGAAAAGGGGAAACGAGTTACCCCTTTTCACTCGCTTCGTTAGGCAGTACTATGCACACACGCGCAGGTGGCGAAATTGGTAGACGTACTACCTTGAGGTGGTAGCGCCCGCAAGGGCATGGAGGTTCGAGTCCTCTCCTGCGCACATCAGACACAGAACCTGCCCTGCAGCAGGTTTTGTGCTATGTGCGAGCCGGAGCGATGTTGCGCGAGTACACGCAACCGCGAGGCCGGGTCGGGAAAATCCCTTCGCGACGGCGAAGGAATTATTCCTGACCACGGAGTAGCGTAAAACGAGCGCTTGACTCGAGTACTTTGCGACGGTGCGGATTTTATTTGTGACCGAGTCCTTAAAAACTTAAAAAATCGCGCGCCTCGCTGTGAAGCGAAACGCGCGATATCAATTCGCACGCATGAGAAAGACCAACTGCCAACCGATCCATGCGGCGATTACGAGCGAGATGAGCGGATCGATGATCGTCCATCCGGTACTCCACAGTGCAATGCCTGCAATAATGACGCCGATACTTGAAGCGAGGTCGCTCAGCACATGCAGGTGCAAAATGCGATGCGTCGCATGATCGGCCGCGTCATGCAGGATGCGGTGCTGAAGCCAATTGCCTACGGCTCCCACCACTGCTATCACAATCATCCCTTCAGATACGATTTCGGTCGGACTGTAGATGCGCGCAACTGCCGCGAGCACAACTCCTGCGACAATCAGTGCGAGCAGTACCATGTTGACCGCAAGTCCCGCAGCACGTACTGCTCGTTCGTCTGCGCGACGGCGTACGCTCTCGCTTACCGCGATGGATACCACGATTGCAGCCATGTCGGAAATGACGTGACCCGCGTCTGCCCATAGCGCGATACTGCCGGTGGCGAAGCCGCCTATGATCTCGAGCGTCGCAATTGCAAGAGCGATTGCTAAGACTCGGAGATACCGACGCGTTTCGCATCGACACCCGATACCTGTGCAATCAGCGTAGTGTCGGTGAGTGTGCCCGAATGTCATCGGAACCTCCACTGATCAGTTTCTCTCTGCAGTCAATCATATCGAGGCATCAAACGCGAGTCATGGTGGCTGGTATGATTATCGTATGCGACGGTACCTTTCGAAACTGCCACGAAGCACCGAAGAGCTTCTGCGCTGGTACGAGCACTACATCTCTCCCGCAACGCTTATCGTGGCGTTCACGCTGGATACGCTCGCGTTCAAGCGAGTAGATCTGCTTCTGAGCAATCTCCTCCTGTTCGCGTATCTCACGCTCGCATCGGTTTCGATCATCCTCTACCATCTTATCCAGTCGGGAAGATTGCGCGGAAAATCCTTCCTCGCGATTCTGCCGTTCATCCCGGTGGGAATGCAGTTCGGTTTCGGCGGCCTTTTCAGCGGCTTCGTCATTCTCTACAGCCAGAGCGCCGCCTATGCCACAAGCTGGATATTTATCGTGCTTCTTGCGGCACTTCTTATCGGCAATGAGCGGTTCCGCAAGCTCTACACCGGCTTCGTCTTCCAGGCGAGCATTCTTTTTCTCACGCTCCTCTCATTCCTCATCTTCTTCCTGCCGGTCGTAACGGGGAAGATTGGTACCACGCTGTTTCTTATAAGCGAAGCGATTGCTGTCGCCGCGATGATTCTCTTTGTGCGCGGATTCGGTTTCCTTGCGCCGGAAGTGTATCGTGCCGCGCGCTGGAGGCTTATTCGCAGCACCGCATCCATTTTTCTTATCTTCAACGTCCTCTATTTCGCTAATGTGATTCCACCACTGCCGCTCGCCCTTAAAGATGCCACTGTCGCGCATTCAGTACGGCGCATCAACGGGGAATATCATCTGCAGACGGAGCCGCTGAAGTGGTATCAGCGATATCTCCAGTACAACACCGTCTTCCATAAGGCGCCGGGAGAGACCGTCTACGTATTCACGTCGGTTTTCGCGCCGACGCGCCTCTCGACGACCGTCACACACGAATGGGAGCGCTACCATCCGGTCGTCGATGAATGGCTCGAAGTAAGCGATGTGAGCTTCCCGATCCAAGGGGGTCGCGACGGCGGCTATCGCGGCTACACGCTCCAGGATGTGACGGTGCCAGGGGATTGGCGGGTGAATGTGCGGACTGCGGACGGCCGGCTCATCGGTCGCGTTTCGTTCCGCATCGAGGACGTGGCATCGCGCGCGACCACGACCGAGGAAATACGCTGATTCCTCGCGCAAATCGTGGTCATTTGCTATAAAGACCCTTACTGCTATGCAGTAAGGGTCTTTTCTGACAGCGCTCGCTCGGAAATGAAAACAAGTTTTCATTTCTCTCGCCTCGCTTGTCAGTAACCACTGTTTGATGGCGACTATGGTGTAACGGTTAACACTGGAGCTTGTGGAGCTCTCAATTCGAGTTCGATTCTCGATAGTCGCCCATGAAAGAGAAGTCGCGCGTCCTCAAGGAGTACATCTCGTCTGTCTTAGACGACATAGAGGATGCCCTGAAGGGACGCAAGGGATATTTGGTCCGCGGCCCCATCAAGTTCAGGATCGCGATCGTGAATACTCGCAGCCACGGCGGAGGCCTCAAGGTATATGTCGTCGGCGCCGAAGGGAAGTATAAATCCGAGGAAATAAGCCATCTTGAGTTTTCCATCCAGCCGCCCAAGCAGTAGTTATGCACTCCTCAGCCTGGCCACGAGGGGGTCGGGGATATACTTACGGAAAGGTCGAATAGTGCGCATTCACTATCACAACTTTCTATGAAATCAGTGCATTTGGTGGCGTGGATCCTCACCATCGTTGGCGCGCTCAACTGGGGCCTTGTCGGCCTCGGCGGGTTCCTCGGCGGCGATTGGAATCTCGTCAATATGCTCCTCGGTTCGTGGCCGATGCTCGAATGGCTCGTCTATGTCCTCGTCGGCGTCTCGGCAGTCTATGAGCTCTTCACGCACAAGAAGAACTGCAAAGTGTGCGGAGGCAGCGCTCCGGCGATGTAATTTTTAGTATTCTGCGGTTCAGCCCCCGCGAGGGGGCTGAATGCATGCAGTAAGTCTCCAGTTGCTTCACCGTCTCATCATGTACTGACGGGGCGTGATATCATTTAATAATTAATTTTCACGTTCTTTCGTCTTTTTATGGATGAACAAATGAATACGGCACGATCGATACGCGTCATGCCGCCGGACATCGTAGTCAAAGCAGCGGCTGCGGCGTTGGGCGTGCTGGCGCTCTTCCTTTTAGTGCAGACGGTAAAAGCTCTCAAGGAATATCGGTATGTCGGCAGTGGCGTCACCGCGACGAACACCATCACGGTTTCCGGCAATGGCGAAGTCTTCGCGGTCCCGGATCGCGCGACATTCACCGTAACTGTCCGCGAGGAAGGCGAAGAGGTTTCTGATGCGCAGGACAAGGCGACGGCGAAGATCAATTCGATCATCGATTACCTCAAGGGTGCGGGCGTCGAGGAGAAGGATATCAAGACGCAGAGCTACAACGTGAATCCGAAGTACGAGTATACTCAGGCAGCTTGCACGAATTTCTCGTGTCCGCCGTCGAATCAGGTACTCGTCGGTTTTGAGGTGTGGCAGACGCTCGAGGTGAAGGTAAAGGATCCGAAGAAAGCGGGAGAGCTCCTTACAGGCGTTGGCGGCAAGGGCGCATCCGAGGTGAGCTCGCTCTCGTTCACGATCGAGGACGAGGATGCGTTGCGCGCCGAGGCGCGCGAGCAGGCGATCGCGGAAGCGAAAGAAAAGGCTGATGCCTTGGCGAAACAGCTCGGCGTCTCGGTCGTTCGCGTCGTCGGCTTCTACGAGGACTCGTATGGCTATCCTATGCCGTATGCGGCTCGTGGCGGCATGGCCATGGACGCGATGGAATCGACGAAAGCAGTTGCCCCGTCGCTCCCGACCGGCGAGAACAAGATAACCTCCAACGTGAACGTCACGTACGAAATACGTTAAGCGGCTCCGTAGGAGATAAAGAAGCGCCCCGGCCTCCGCCGGGGCGCTTGACTTCCGCCTCGAATGGCGCTATGATTATGTTGTTAGTTACAGCCCCCGCCGGGGGTTTTAATTTAGGAGACGATAGATTTTTCGACCATGGCACTCGGACAATACATCAAGGATACTCGCAGCGAACTGAACCATGTCGCATGGCCGACACGCGTGCAGACCATTATCTATACCATCCTCGTCATCGCGATCTCTCTCATCGTCTCCTTGTATCTCGGATTCTTCGACTTTCTCTTCACGAGCGGCCTGGGCCGTGTCGTCGAATCGCTCCCGCAGGTGCAGCAGCCTGCCCAGGATCTCCCATTCGATATCGAAAGCCTGATTTCCACCACCACCGTTGGCACTACCACGGAAGAATAATCATATGAAGCAGACCTACGGCACAGACAGGCAGTGGTACGCGGTCCATACCTACTCCGGGTATGAAGATGCCGTCGCGCGCAATTTGAAGCAGCGCATCGAGAGCTTCGGCATGCAGAACAGCATCTTCGATGTCGTCGTCCCGACCGAGAAGAAGATCAAGATCAAGAACGGCAAGAAGACCGAAGTGAAGGAGAAGACCTTCCCGGGTTACGTGCTCGTGGACATGATCGCCACCGACGAAGCGTGGTCGGTCGTCCGCAACACGCCGCAGGTGACCGGTTTCGTGGGCACGGCCAATCAGGCAGTCCCGCTCTCGCCGGATGAAGTCGAGAAGATCCTCAAGCGCACCGCTGGGGAACAGGTCCGCCACTCCATCGACCTCGCCGAAGGAGATGCTGTCTCCATCATCGATGGCCCGTTCAAGGATCTCGAAGGGAAGGTGGGCGAGATTGACGAAGAGCGCGGAAAGGTTAAAGTACTGGTTCCTATGTTCGGCCGCGAAACTCCAGTGGAGCTTGAAGCCGATCAAGTGCAGCGAATTTAAACTATATGGCAAAAGAAATCACCAAAATCATCAAATTGCAGATCCAGGCCGGCGCAGCGACGCCTGCGCCTCCTGTCGGTACCGCACTCGGACCTGCCGGAGTCAATATCGGCGAATTCGTGAACCAGTTCAATACGCTGACTCGCCCAATGATGGGCTCCGTCGTCCCGGTGGTCATGACGGTCTACAAGGACCGAACCTTTACCTTCATCGTGAAGAAGCCGCCGGCATCCCGCCTTATCTTGAAAAAGCTCGGTATCGAAAAAGGCTCCACGAAGGCGCAGAATAAGGTCGCTAAGCTCACCAAGCAGCAGATGAAAGAGATCGCTGAGGAGAAGATGGAGGACCTCAATGCATATGACGTCGAACAGGCAAAGAGGATCATCGCCGGCACGGCCCGCTCGATGGGTATCGATTCGGAACTCTAAGAAACCGACTTCCGAAAAAGGCTCCGCGAGGAGCCTTTTTCATTTGAGCGTTTGTCCTCTACAATCATCGGATGCAGCAGATACGGGGTGCACTCGCCGCGGCTCTCCAGAAAGAGAGCATTCAGGCCGCACAGATTCCGCTCGAGCACACAGCGGATTTCGCCCATGGTGATTATGCCTCCGGTGTCGCCATGGTCTACGCGAAGCAATCGGGAACGAATCCTCGTGCGTTGGCGGAGAGGCTTATTGCATCCATGGGTGTCATAGAAGGTGTTTCGAAAATAGAAATCGCCGGTCCTGGATTCATCAATTTCACGCTTGATCCGAAGTTTCTTTTCGAGATGCTGAACATCGGCCGTTCCCACGGAGAGAAATGGGGAAGCAGTGCCGGACTCAAAGGAAAGAAAGTGATGGTGGAGTATACGGATCCGAATCCCTTCAAGGCATTTCATATCGGGCATCTGATGAGTAACACGATCGGAGAAAGCCTCGCGCGTCTTAAGGAATCCGCGGGAGTCGAAGTCATCCGCGCGAACTACCAAGGCGATCTCGGCGTGCACATCGCATGCGCTATCTGGGGAATGCAGAAGCTCGGCATTCATCCGACGAGCGCCGATGAATTCGGGCGTGCGTATGCCGAAGGCGCGACTGCGTATAAAGAGAGTGCTGAAGCGAAGACGGAAATCGATACGATAAATAAGAAATTGTATGACCGCTCCGACGCGGAATTGAACAAGCTCTACGATACTGGCCGCAAGGAATCACTCATCGCATTCGAGCGTATTTATGCTGCGTTGGGAACGAAGTTCGACCACTATTTCTTCGAGAGCGAGACGGGACCTATCGGCGCGAAACTCGTTAACGAGCATCCGGACGTGTTTCCGCTTTCCGATGGCGCACATGTCTTCAAAGGTGAAGAGCACGGACTCCATACACGTGTCTTCCTTAACTCGCAGGGGCTGCCGACCTATGAGGCGAAGGAGCTCGGCCTCGAGAAACTGAAGATGGAACTCTATCCGGATGTGGAAACCCTGTATGTCATTACCGCGAACGAAGTCGTCGATTTCTTCCGTGTCGTGAAGAAAGCGATGGAGCAGGTCCTGCCGGACATTGCCGCGAAGCTGGTGCATCTCGCGCACGGACTCATGAAGCTTCCGGAAGGAAAGATGTCGAGCCGCACCGGGAATGTCATCACGGGAGAATCGCTCATCAATGACCTCACTGCCGTCGCGAAAGAGCGCGCGGCCGAGAGCCGCGCAGATGATAAGGATAAACTTGCGCAAGAAATCGCGGTCGCCGCTATCAAATTCCAGATACTGAAAGGCGGTATGAGCAAAGACATTATTTTCGAGCGCGAGCGGGCTCTCTCTGTGGAAGGAGATTCCGGGCCATATCTCCAATACACCCATGCGCGTACACATGCCATCGTGGAGAAGGCGAAGGAAGCAGGAATCGTTCCGTCATTCCATCCCGAGGCGGAGGTGCCCGAACTCGCGCGTCTCGTCTTCCGTTTCTACGACACCGTCCTGCGCGCACAGGAAGAACTCGAACCGCATCATGTGGCGAATTACCTTATTTCCGTCGCAGCGGCGTTCAATAGCTGGTATGCGCAGGAACACATCCTCGACAGCACTCCTGCGGCAGCGCACAAGGTTGCGCTCACTGATATCACGCGGCAGACGCTGAAGAACGGTCTGTGGCTGCTTGGCATCCCGGCACCGGAGAAAGTATAGGTTTGCTACACTCCTGTAATGACGCAGGACGAAGCGCTTTCCATATTGAAACTTGGCGTGAATGTTTTTCTCACGGGCGAGCCTGGTAGCGGCAAGACGCATACCATCAACGCGTACATCCAATGGCTACGGGAGCGCGGCGTCGATCCGGCAGTGACCGCTTCGACCGGTATCGCGGCGACGCACGTAGGTGGCATGACGATACATAGCTGGAGCGGTATCGGGGTCAAGAAACGTCTCACGGACTGGGATATCGAGCACATCTCCATGCGTGAGAAGACCGCGAAGCGGATCTATGACGCGAAAGTACTCATCATCGATGAGATTTCCATGCTCGATGCAGATACGCTGCAGAGCGTGGACGATGTACTGCGTGCGCTGCGGCAGCCTATCTTGCAGGAAAGCCGGCCGTTCGGCGGATTGCAGGTGATTTTCGTTGGCGATTTCTTCCAGTTGCCGCCAGTTTCGCGTGGGGAAGCGGCAAAGTTCGCCTTTGATTCCGAAGCCTGGAAAGAGGCGAATCCGGTCGTCTGCTATCTATCCGAACAGCATCGTCAAGAAGACGGGACATTCCTCGATCTCCTGAATGCTGTGCGGCGCAACGAGATCGAGCCGCATCATCACGAGACGCTGCGCAGCCGCATGAAAGGGGAGCGGAAAGTGAAAGCGACTCGATTGCATACGCACAACGTGGATGCCGATCGCGTGAATGACGAATCGCTCGCAAAGGTGGAAGGTAAAAGCCACGTTTTCCACATGACGACGCGCGGCGCGCGCACGCTCGTCGACGCCATAAAACAGAACTGTCTTTCTCCCGAGACGCTGACCTTGAAAGAGGGCGCGTCGGTCATGTTCACGCGCAACAATTTTGAAATGGGATATGTGAACGGTACCTTGGGGGAAGTGATCGGCTTTGCGAACAGCGGCTTTCCCATCGTGAAGACGAAAAGCGGTCAGCGCATCGAAGCGGTGCCAGGGGAGTGGAGCATTGCCGACGGCTCGAAGATATTGGCGCAGGTGAAGCAGGTGCCGCTCCGATTAGCGTGGGCGATCACGGTGCACAAATCGCAGGGGATGTCGCTCGATGCGGCCGTTATCGATCTTTCGCAGGCATTCGAATTCGGGCAAGGGTATGTCGCTCTTTCTCGCGTGCGGACGCTCGAAGGGCTCTTCCTGGAAGGATTCAACGAACGGGCGCTGCAACTGCATCCATCGATCACGCGGCAGGACGCGATTTTTCGTGCAAAGTCAGATGCTGCCACGAAGAGAATCGAGACGATTCCGAAGGATGAGAAAGAGCAACTTGAGCAAAATTTCCTCAAGGCCATCGGCGCCCGGAAACCGGCGCCTATCACAAAGAAAGAATTGCCTGAAGAAGGCGGGAAGCTCGCGAAAGTGCGCGAGAAATTCCCGAATGCGGGACGCCCGTGGAGCAAGGACGACGACGAGAAGTTGACGGAGATGTTCGGCGCGGAGGCATCGATGAAGACAATCGCCAAGGAGTTCGGTCGCAAGGCAGGAGCGATTACAGCGCGTCTCGCCAAGCTCGGCCTCATCGAAGACGACTATTGGGCCAAGAAAAACAAGGCTCCTCGCGCGGATTGAGCGGCTTTGCTACGATACGCGGATGACAGAAGAGCAAGTCCCCACAGGTAAAAGCGAGACCGCCAAACGGGAGGAGGAGATCCTGGCGTTCTGGAAGGAGAACAAGACCTTCGAGCGCTCCTTAGACAAACCGGCTCCGAAAGGAGAATTCGTCTTTTATGACGGACCGCCATTTGCCACCGGGCTTCCGCACCACGGTTCGCTTCTTTCCTCCATCATCAAGGACGTCATTCCGCGCTACAAGACCATGCGTGGCTACAAGGTGCGCCGCCGCTGGGGGTGGGATACGCACGGGCTTCCTATCGAGAATCTCGTCGAGAAGGAACTCGGCCTCAAGACGAAGAAGGAGATCGAAGAGATCGGCATCGCGAAATTCAACGAGACGGCGCGTTCGTTCGTCCTTCGCTATGTACACGATTGGAAGCAGTATATCGACCGCATCGGCCGTTGGGTGGACTACGAGAATTCCTACAAGACGATGGACAATACATACATCGGCAGCGTCTGGTGGGCACTGAAGGAGATGGATACCAAAGGACTTCTCTACGAAGGGAAGAAGGTCCTCATGTACTGCACGCACTGCGAGACGCCCTTGGCGAAAGCGGAGATCGCGGCGGACAATACGTATAAAGACATTACCGAAGAAGCGATTACGGTGAAATTCAAAGTTAAGAATCCGGAAAAGCATGGGTTACCGGCGAATACTTATTTGCTCGCATGGACAACGACGCCGTGGACGTTGCCGGGGAATGTAGCGTTAGCGGTGGGAAAAGACATCGAATATGTAGTTGCACGCAATACTCCCGAGGCTCAAGTTCAAAAGGCTGGCACCGGAACTTATGAAGTTAAGGAGGTTCAGTATCTGATTTTCGCGAAAGCTCGTCTCGATTCGCTCGACAGGTTAATGAGTCCTGAAAAAACGATAACAGGCGAAAAACTTATCGGCGTGGAATACGAGCCAATTTTCGATGTTGAAAATCTGAAATCTGAGAAGTCATACAAAGTGCAGGCCGCGGATTTCGTTACGACGGAAGATGGTACCGGCATCGTGCATATCGCCCCCATGTATGGCGAAGATGACTTTCAATTGGGACAACGTGAGGAATTGCCGATGGTGCAGCTTCTGAATGCGAACGGCACCTATAATGATCAGGCGTCTGAATTTCTACGCGGTCTCTACCTGCGGGATGCAAATAAAGATATAAAGCGCAATCTTGAAGAACGCACCCTTCTTTTCGATCGCAACAATCACACGCACTCATATCCGCACTGCTGGCGATGCGGGACTCCACTCATCTATAACGCCGTTTCTTCATGGTTCATCAACATCCAGAAAGTAAAAGCGCGGATGATCGAGGAGAATCAGAAGATCAACTGGGTGCCGGAGCATCTCAAGGATGGCCGCTTTGGGAAGATCCTGGAGAGTGCGCCGGACTGGACGATCTCACGCAACCGCTTCTGGGCGTCGCCGTTACCAATCTGGAAATCCAAGGAGGGGAAAGTGATGGTCATAGGCTCGGTCGGAGAATTGAAGGAGAAAGCGAAAAAGAGCGGCAACGCGTATTACGTGATGCGGCACGGCGAGGCAGAATCGAACGTGACGAACATCCTGAGCAGTAAGAAAGACGCGCCCGTGCACCTTACGGAAAAAGGGAAGCAGGACGTGCGTGAATCGGCTGCGGCAATGAAGGGGTCAATCGATATCATCGTCGCATCGCCCTTTGTACGCACGCGCGAATCGGCGGAAGTTGCGGCTGAGGCGCTCGGCATTTCGAAGAACGATATTCATTTCGACGATCGCTTGGGAGAATATGACTTGGGAAGCCGCGACGGCATCTCGCTTGAGGAATGGCACTTGGAGTATCCGGCGAGCCCGGAGCGCTTTGTTAAAGGTCCTGAGGGCGGTGAAAACGACGCACAGGTGCGTCGCCGCATGGGGGCGGTCTTATGGGAACTGGAAGAGAGGCATCGCGATAAGAATATCCTTATCGTATCGCACGGCACACCGATCTGGCTCCTCAAAGGCGCAGCTCGCGGCGCCTCGAAAGAGGAGATCGTCTCCACGTATAAGACGGAGTATCCGAGTAAGGGGAAGATTGTGGAACTTCCGTTCGCTCCGATACCTGTGAATGCGGAATACGAATTGGACCTCCATCGGCCGTATACGGATTCCATCACGCTCCTCGACGAGGCAGGAAATGAATACGAACGCATTAAGGAAGTCATCGACTGCTGGGTGGAATCGGGCTCGATGCCGTTCGCTGAATACCACTATCCTTTCGAGAATAAGGAGGAATTCGAAAGCCGCAGCCCGGGCGATTTCATCGCGGAATATATCTCACAGACGCGCACGTGGTTCTACTACATGCATGCCATCGGCGTCATCCTCTTCGATCGTCTTGCCTTCAAGAATGTCGTGACGACCGGCGTCATCGTGGCAGCCGACGGCGAGAAGATCTCCAAATCGAAGAAGAATTACACCGATCCTTTGGAGCTCATCGATATGTACGGTGCCGATGCGCTCCGTCTCTACATGATGGGCTCTCCGGTAATGCAGGCGGAGGATCTGCGCTTCCGCGATGAGGACGTGCGCGATGCGCATAACCGTGTCATCGGTATTTTGTGGAACAGTTTCAAATTCTTCGATCTCTATCAGAAAGAATATGACGGCAGCGCCAAGGCACGCGAGAGCGAGCACGTATTGGACCGCTGGATCCTCGCGCTTCTCGACGAACTCGTCGCCGAGGTAAGTGCGGCCATGGAGGACTATGATACGCCTCGTGCCGTGCGTGCGCTGCGCCCCTTCGTCGATGATTATTCCACCTGGTACGTACGCCGCAGCCGCGAACGTGTGAAGAGCGAATGGCATGACAAGCAATTCGCCTTGGCGACGCAGCGCGAAGTATTGCTCACGCTCTCGAAACTCATCGCGCCTATCATGCCGTTTTTGGCGGATGCCATCTGGCGCGGCATCGAAGGAGGAGGGAGCGTGCACATCGAGGCATGGCCGGAAGTCGCGCGCGGAGGAGGATTCTTTGTCCGGCTCTTCAGCACGAAGAAAAAAGACAGCATCCTCGGTGAGATGAAAGAAGTACGTGCGCTCGTCACGAAGGCGCTTGAGGCACGCGACAATGTTGGCATCAAAGTGCGACAGCCTTTAACGAAACTGGAAATCGGTCCCACGAATCTTTCGAAGGAATTGCGCGACATCATCCGCGACGAAGTGAATGTGAAGGAGGTGCTGCCGGTTCCCGGCCTAACACCAGGGGAGGTGCGATTGGATACGGCAATGACGCCGGAACTGGTGCGTGAAGGCGAGATTCGTGAATTCCTGCGCGCCGTACAGGGTCTGCGCAAGGAATCGAAACTCAATCCGGGAGAGGAGGCAGAGCTCATCGTCGAAGCGAGAGAAGAGGCGCAGAAAATCATACGCGAGGCAGCGGATGCCTTGAAGACGGTTTCGAGCATCTCCTCCACCGTATTCATGAATGTCGGCTCGGGGACCGAAGTGAAATTGGGAGGCACGATTGTGCGCATGCGGCTGAAATAGTATGTATCAGAAATATCAGACCGACGCGTTCGTACTTCGTAGCTATGAACGCGGCGAGGCCGATAGGATATTCGCGCTCTTCACGAGGGAGTTCGGATTCGTGTGGGCGCGCGCTTCGGCGGTGCGGCGCGAGAATTCTCGCATGCGCTATTCGCTGCAGAACGGCGCTGTCGCACACATCTCGCTGGTGCGCGGCAATAAGGGGTGGCGCGTGGCCGGTGCGAGTGCGGTGGCACAGCTCGATATGCAGCAGACGAGCGGCGCCGGAGCGTTCGCACGCATCGCACTCCTTCTGGAGCGCCTTGCTGGAGGGGAACAGCCGAATCCATATCTTTTCGATACGCTCGTCCAATCGCATGCTGCTCTGATGAATGAAGAGCCTGCGCTGCATCCGGTCATCGAACTCGTGGCCGTCGCGCGTATGCTTTTCGCCCTCGGATACCTGTCGCAGGAGGCTTTCGGGACGGCGCTTTTCGCCGAAACCGCCTTCTCGCACACTGGGCTTAGTGAAGTACAAGAGGTGCGGCCGAAGCTCCTCTCATCGGTCAACAAAGCGCTGTCGGAAACTCAATTGTGACGCAACTGTGTCACGCATAATTTTCTGCTGAAAATTTGCGCGACCCCGCCTCGCGCCAGCGCTCCGGCCTTGAGGCGGGGCCCCGACCCCGCCTCACGTGATATCATTTCCGGATGCCGGGGGACCCCTCTAGAGATCAGGAAGAGCAGGAGCGAATCAAGCGGCTGCGCGAGGCGATGTACTCGCGTAAATTGGAGCCTTTGATAAAGGAGAAACCGCGCCGCGAGCTCGAAGTGACGCCGCCGCCAGTCGGCGAGGAGTTCGTTCGTAAAGAGCCGCTCCTGCAACGGAGCACTATCGCGCCGCAGAGCATCCGCTTCACGCGCGTCCTCATCCGCTGGGGCATCATGGCCGCGATCGCGTTCTTCCTCGGCGCTGTCGGATTCTTCGGATACTATTTCCTCCTTGGCGGCGGCGCGCAGCCGGTCTCGCCCGGGAACATCGATATTTCCGTCTCGGGGCCATTGCAAGTAGCAAGTGGTTCTCCCACTGAACTGCAGGTCGCGGTCGTCAATCGCAATCGCGCAGCACTCGAATTGGCGGATCTCGTCATCACGTATCCTCCGGGAACGCGTTCTCCCGTCGATCTCTCCACCGATCTTCCAAGCCAGCGCATTTCGCTCGGCAATATCGAACCAGGCGGGCGTCGACAGGGCACTGTCTCGGCGGTCTTTTCAGGCATCGAGGGCGATCGTGCGGCTATCAAGATCGAGCTCGAATATCGACTTGCGGACGCAAGTTCCATCTTCGTCGCATCGACAAACTATCAAGTCGTCTTCGCATCGTCGCCGATTTCGCTGTCCATCGAAGGGAACAACGAAACGGTTTCCGGGCAACCGATCGAATTCAAGATAACCGCCGCGTCCAATGCCGATTCCGTCGTGAAAGACGTGCTCGTCAATATGAGTACGCCGTTCGGATTCTCGCTCTCGTTCGCCGATCCCAACGGCCAGAAAGTCTCCGGCGGCCAGTTATGGACGCTCGGGGACATCGCGCCGGGCCAGAAGAAAACGGTGACCGTTCGCGGCGTCGTGAGCGGAGAAAGCGGCGATGAGAGAGTCTTCAGGTTCAAGGCGGGGACACGCACCGACACGTCGCAGACGACGCTCGCCGCCACGCTCGCCGATTACGCGCATAACGTCACGGTCTCACGGCCGTTCCTCGGCCTCGCGGTCACGCTCAATAAAGATATCATCGGCGACAGTGCAGTCGTCTCGCCCGGCGAGACCGTGAATGTCACTCTCGCGTATGAGAACAACCTCTCGACGGAAGTAACCGACGCGGTCATCGTCGCGCGATTGGGCGGCATCGAAATCGACGGCGCCACCGTGCAATCGAGCAGCGGTTTCTATCGCTCCTCGGACAAGGTCGTCTTGTGGGACAAGACGACGACACGCGGCGCACTCGCGCGTATCGCGCCCGGCGCCAAGGGGACCTTGAATTTCACCTTCCAGATGCCGACGAACGACGTCTTAGCCGAAGTGCGCAACCCGTCTCTTTCCATCAGCGTGCACGCTGCGGGAAAGCGTGTTTCCGAGAACGGCGTGCCCGAGACGCTTCAGGCGACGGCCGCACAGGATATCAAGGTCGCGAGCGATCTGCAGTTCGTCGCGCAGGGCCTCTACTATTCGAATCCGTTCGGCTCGTCCGGGCCAATGCCGCCGAAAGCGAACACTGAGACGACTTATGCCTTGGTATTCAGCCTCATCAACACCACCAATCGCATTGAAGACGGCGTCGTAACTGCCACGCTTCCGCCGTATGTGCGCTGGGTCGGTATCTATAGCCCGTCCGGCGAGGACATAACCTTCAATCAGACCGACAGCACGATGACCTGGCGCGTCGGGGACATCGAGCCGGGAGCCGGCGTGAACGGCGCCGTCCCGAAGCAAGCCGCCATCGCCATCGGGTTTACGCCGTCGACGAGCCAGATCGGTCAGCAGCCGCTTCTCATACGTGACGTGACTTTCAAGGGGAAGGATGCCGCGACGGGGGCGACAGTAACACGTGTCGCGGATGAGGTCTCCACGAGCATCACGGGGGATCCCGGCTTCAATTCAACCAATGCGAATGTCGTGCGGTAAATAGCCTTCAAGCCTGAAATGCGTTATACAGATTCCTTATGAGCGACGTCACCATGGAAAAGATCATCTCCCTCGCCAAGCGACGCGGATTCATATTCCCCGGATCGGAAATCTACGGTGGGCTTTCCGGTACCTGGGATTACGGACCGATGGGCGTGGCCTTGAAGCGTAATATTCAGAACCTCTGGTGGCGCATGTTCGTCGAAGAGAGAGACGATATGCACGGCGTCGATGCAGCGATTTTGATGAATCCAAAAGCGTGGGTGGCTTCGGGACACGTAAGCGGATTTTCGGACCCGATGGTGGAATGCTCGAAATGCAAGAAACGTTTCCGTGCCGATCAGATCGACGATGCGTCGAAGTGCCCGGAGTGCGGAGGGAGGCTAGGCGAGGCGCGCCAGTTCAATATGATGTTCAAGACCCAAGTAGGCGCGAGCGAGGACGCATCAGCCACGACGTATCTGCGCCCGGAGACCGCGGGTGGCATGTTCGTCAATTTCAAGAACGTGATGGATAGCATTCATCCGAAATTGCCGTTCGGATTGGGACAGATAGGGAAGGCGTTCCGCAACGAGATAGCGCCGCGCGATTTCGTCTTCCGTTCGCGCGAATTCGAGCAGATGGAGATCGAGTATTTCGTGCATCCGAGCGCGTGGGAAGGGAAGTTCGAGGAATGGAGGCAGGCGATGCATGCATGGATGCAGGTGGTCGGCATCGACACCTCGAAGGTTAGTGAATTGGAAGTGGCTCCCGAGGATCGCGCGCATTATTCGAAGCGCACCATCGATTTCGAGTTCGAGTATCCGTTCGGGAAGAAAGAGCTCTACGGTCTCGCCTATCGCACGGATTTCGATCTCAAGGCGCACGCTGAGCATTCGGGTGTCGACCTTTCCGTGATGGACGAAGAGGCGAAGGAAAAATATGTGCCGCATGTCATCGAGCCGTCATTCGGCCTCGAGCGCACCGTGCTCGCCATTCTCGTTTCCGCTTACACCGAAGACGGGCTCGGGGAAAGCGGGCGCGTCTTTTTGAAGCTCGATCCTAAGATAGCGCCCGTGCGCGCAGCGGTCTTCCCGCTTCTCAAGAACAAGCCTGAACTCGTCGCGAAAGCGCGCGAAGTCTATACGATGCTCAAGAAAGACCTCCCGAATATCATGTGGGACGATAACGGCAATGTCGGGAAGCGCTATCGCCGCCAGGACGAGATCGGGACGCCGCACACCATCACCATCGACTTCGATACGCTTGGGGAAAGCGGCGACGAGAAGAAGGATACCGTGACTGTGCGTGATCGCGATACGGGAGAACAGGAGCGGGTGGCGATCAACGATCTTCTCGCGCGCATCCGCTAGAGTGCTATCATGCGTTCCATGGGAGGGACGAATATCTCCATCACGACCGGTACCATTTTCAAGACGCTGATCGTCCTCGTCGGCGCGTGGCTCCTATTCTATCTGCGCGACGTCGTTCTCATCGTTCTCACCTCGATCGTGCTCGCCTCTGCCTTGGAGCCGGCGGTGGCGCAGATGAAAAAATGGCGGGTGCCGCGCCTCCTCGCGGTCATCCTCCTCTACCTGCTGCTCGCTGCCTTTCTTTTCGCTATCTTCTATTTTTTCATGCCGCTCATCCTCGATGATTTGGCAGCCTTCCTCGCGTCGCTCCCGACGTATCTCACGGTGTTAGATAATTCTCCCGTCTTCCAAGATTACGGTGCCATCCTAGGCTTCTCCGGCGGGGACACCGGCTCTCTCATGCAGGAGATACGCGCCGGGGCGAGTCTCACGGCACTCTTCGGCAATTCCTTTAGCGCGGCGGCAAGCCTCTTCTCCGGTGTCTTTGCGTTCATCCTTATTGTTGTCTTTTCCTTCTATTTCACGGTCGCGGAGACCGGAGTAGATGATTTCCTGCGCGTCATTATGCCGAAGAAGCATCAAGCATATGCGCTGGATCTCTGGTTCCGTTCACGGCACAAGATCGGTCTCTGGATGCAGGGACAGCTCATACTGGCAGTTCTTATCGGGGTGATGGTGTATCTCTCTCTCATGATCTTGGACATCCGTCACGCACTTCTTCTCGCCGTCCTTGCAGCGTTCTTCGAGCTCATCCCTGTTTTCGGACCGACCTTGGCGGCGGTGCCGGCGGTTCTCATTGCGTTCGCCGACGGCGGCGTGACGATGGGCCTCCTCATCATCGCGCTCTATGTCATCATCCAGCAGTTCGAGAACCATCTCATCTACCCGATCGTCGTCACACAGGTCGTCGGTGTGCCCCCGCTCCTGGTCATCCTGGGCCTCATCGTCGGGTGGCATCTGGCAGGCTTCTTGGGCATCGTGCTTTCCGTTCCGATGGCGGCGGTCTTGCAGGAATTGGTGCGCGATCTCAATCAAGGGAAGATGTTTGCGAGCGCCGAAGAGGCGCGGTAGGGTACGCACATGGGTAAGCCTTTCTATATCACTACTACGCTCCCGTATGTGAATGCGGATCCGCATATCGGATTCGCGTTGGAGATCGTGCAGGCGGATTGCATCGCGCGGTATCGCCATCTCTGTGGTGACGAGGTCTTCTTCAATACCGGCACCGACGAGCATGGCATCAAGATTTTCAGGAAAGCATATGAAGAAGGGAAGGATCCGCAGGATTACGTCGACGGTTTCGCGGAACGCTTCCGCAATCTCAAGGAGAAGCTCGATCTTTTTTCGGATCTGCATTTCATCCGTACTACCGATGCACATCACAAGGCCGCTGCGCAGGAATTCTGGCGTCGCTGCCTCGCGACGGGGGACATCTATACGAAGAACTACCAGGTGAAATACTGCGTCGGTTGCGAGCTGGAGAAGACGGATTCCGAACTCGTCGACGGCAAGTGCCCGCTGCATCCGACGCTCGAGATCGAGTTCATCAACGAGGAGAACTATTTCTTCAAATTCTCGAAATATCAGACATCTCTTTTGGATCTCTATGCGCGCCGTCCGGACCTCGTCGTCCCCGATTTTCGTTTCAACGAGATCAAGTCGTTCGTCGCGCAGGGATTGGAGGATTTTTCCATCTCACGCCGCAAGGACAAGATGCCGTGGGGCGTCCCGGTGCCGGGTGACGAGTCCCAAGTCATGTACGTGTGGTTCGACGCCTTGATCAATTACATCTCCACGCTCGGCTGGCCGGAAGACGAGGCGGCCTTCGAGAAATTTTGGGGCATCATCCCATCGCCGAAGGCGCTGCAGATCGCGGGGAAGGACAATATCCGCCAGCAGGCCGCGATGTGGCAGGCGATGCTCATTTCAGCGAATCTCCCCTCGACCCGGCAGATCGTCATCCACGGATTCATCACGTCGAAAGGGCAGAAGATGTCGAAATCGCTCGGGAATGTCATCGACCCCTATGCGATTGTGGATGAATACGGGACCGATGCGCTGCGTCTTTTCCTTTTGCGCCACATCCATCCGTTTGAGGACAGTGATTTCACGATGGAGAAGTTCAAAGAATCCTATAATGCCGACCTCGCGAACGGTCTGGGCAATCAGGTCGCGCGTATCATGCGCTTGGCTGCGGACAATCTTCCGGGTCCTGTCACGGTTTCCGACGAACAAATAACGCTGCAGCCGCCATTTAAGGCGCATCTCGATGCGTATGACTACAATGCCGCATGCGATCTCATCTGGGAAAACATCGCGAAGGTAGACGCCTATATTCAAGAGACGAAGCCGTTTTCTCTCGTGAAGTCGGAGGATGCTGCGGAAAAAGAAAAAGGAATCGCTATCATCAAAAAGCTGGTGGTGCATGTCGCCATGCTCGCGACGCATCTGGAGCCCATTATTCCCGCGACGGCCGCGAAGATGAAAGAAGCGGTTGCAGCGAATTCCATGCCGGAATCGCTGTTTCCTCGTAAACAGTAGCATGCTAGAGTGCGCCCGTTCTTTCAAGGAGAGCGAGATGCAACATTGGCTTGGCGATGTGAAGCTCGACCGCTTCGTATTCCGTGCGCTCAAAGAGACGTGGCATTCGAACTGCGAGACATTGACGGTCCGAACGCGGCTTCTTCTTCGTGAAGAGAGGCTGTTGCACGACGGGCAGGTGCCGCCGTATGAGGATGATATTTACCGTGCACTCACGCGCCTTATCCAACGTGGGAAGGTGGAGAAATACATCGGCCGTACTGGCGACATCAGATATCGGATCGAAGTGTATCCGAGGCCAATCTAGGCGGGAGCTATGGCCCCCGCCTTTTTCAATGTAGTATCAGCGACATGGAATATTTCGATTGTCATACGCACGTGAATTTCGTTGCGTTCAAGGACGATGCTGATGCGACCATCAAGCGTGCGCAGGAGGCAGACGTCGGGATGATCATGGTCGGGACGCAGCTCGATACCTCCGCCGATGCGGTGAAAATCGCCGAATCCCATGGCGATGTCTATGCCGCTATCGGATTGCATCCCATCCACAGCACGAAGTCGTATCACGATGAGAAAGAGCTCGGTGAAGGCGGAAAGGAATTCACGTCGCGCGGGGAAATCTTCGACGCGGCGAAGTACGAAGCGCTCGCCCAATCACCGAAGGTGGTTGCGATAGGAGAGTGTGGCCTCGATTACTATCGCTTGGAGGCGGATACGAAAAAAACGCAGGAAGAGACCTTCGTGCAGCAGATCGAGATGGCGAATCGGCTGAATAAGCCTTTAATGCTTCATATCCGCAATGCCTATGAGGACTCGCTCGCGCTTCTCAGGGCGTATGCGAAAGTGAAGGGCGACGTACATTTCTTTGCGGGGAATTGGGATATCGCTAAGCAGTTCCTGGATTTCGGCTTCACACTCTCGTTTACCGGTGTCCTGACCTTCGCCCGCGATTACGACGAGGTGGTCCGCAATGCACCCTTGGACATGCTCCTCACCGAGACCGATGCCCCGTATGTGGCGCCGAAGCCGTACCGCGGGAAGCGTAACGAGCCCGCCTATGTAGTTGAGGTGGTTAAAGCCATCGCCGAAATCCGTCAGGAACCGCTTGAGAAGGTCCGAGAACAGCTGGCCGCCAATGCCCGCCGCGTTTTCGGCCTCCGATAGTCTTGAACCGCCCTTTTTAGCCCTCGAATAGTGAGGATTCTTGCGATTTTCATACCTGCGTGCTAAAGTGCGCCCCACATATGACTGCAGAAAACGCGCACGAAGAAGAGGCTGTGACCCGCATCTACGAGGCGGGCTATCACATCGTGCCGACGGTGAAAGAAGAGGACGTCGAGAAGGTGGTTTCCGGCATCCGTTCCGAAATCGAGAAGCTCGGCGGCTCCTTCATCGCTGAAGGCGCACCGGCACTCATGAAGCTTTCGTTCGATATCGATATGCGCGAGGGTGAGAAGCATATCGCCTACGACCGTGGCTACTTCGGCTGGCTCAAGTTCGAGGCAGGGACAAACGCAGCAAAGATCATGACGGATTCCCTCAAGGCAAACCCGCAGGTATTGCGCGCCATGGTCTTCAAGACGGTCCGCGAGGATACGCGCGCGAAGTTCAAGGCTCCACAGCTGCGCGAAGTGAAGCGCTCCGAGATGGCGAAGAGCGCTCCTCGCAAGGTCGTGGAGGAAGATAAGACACCGGTTTCCGAGGTCGATCTCGACAAGGCGCTCGAGACACTGACTCAGGAATAGGTATACTTATCGTATGTACTTGAACAAAGCGCTTTTGTACGGTAATCTCACCCGCGATCCCGAGCTGCGCGCGCTGCCGAGCGGCATGAATGTCGTTAACTTCTCGATAGCCACGAATCGCACATTCAAGGATCGCGACGGCAAGAAGCAGGAGCAGACGGATTTCCACAACATCGTCGTCTTCGGACGACAGGCGGATACCGTGAACCAGTATCTCAAGAAGGGTTCCGCGGTCTTCGTCGAAGGTCGTATGCAGACCCGTTCGTGGGAGAAGGAGGGCCAGAAGATGTATCGCACCGAAGTCGTAGCAGACCGTGTCCAGTTCGGACCGCGCGCTGGCGGCGGAGGTGGCGGGAATCGCTCTCAAGATGCCCAGCCTGATGAGCATGATAGCGGTTCAGGAGGTGGTGCTGGCATCGATTACCCGAAAGATGATATAAATCCCGACGATATCCCGTTTTAAAGAAAAAATATGACCAATATTCTTACCCAGAATGATATCCAGTACGTCGACTACAAAGATGTCGATTTGCTCAAGAATTTCATCAATCCGCACGGTCGCGTGATGGATCGCCGCAAGACCGGTCTCACGGCCAAGCAGCAGCGCGCGGTGGAAGAGGCGGTGAAGCGCGCGCGCTTCATGGGACTCCTCCCGTACATCCAGAAGTAATTAACGTATGGCAAATAAAAAAGCTCGACTGATGTCGAGCTTTTTTGATTGGTCGGGACGGATCGCCTAAAGGCGCGCGAGGGCAGTGAGCGGAGCAGTGACGATCCATCCCTAAGAACTCCGCTACATCGAGTATAGCAGACTACGCGCGCTCGACGTATTCTCCGGTTTCCGTGTTGATGCGAAGCACGTCGCCCTCTTTGATGAACATGGGAACGGTGAGCGTGGTGCCGGTTTCTAGCGTGACGATTTTCGACCCGCCCTGCGCGGTATTGCCGCGGACATCCGGCGGAGCGTCGACGACCTTGAGGTCCATTTTGATAGGCAGCTTTACGTGGAAGATTTTGCCGTCGAAGGCTTCCGTCTCGACTTCGGTCTGCGGCTTCAGGAACTTGCCGCCATCTCCCACCATCTCGTCGGTGAGATTGAACCGCTTCGATTTGTCCTTCGCGTCATGGAAGACCCAATCGCCTTTGCGCTCGTCATGGAAGACGAAGACCGCAGGTTTCTTCTCGATCTCAGCTTCATTCAGCTTATCCGACTGCTGGAACGAGTATTCGATGGAGTTTCCGCGGATGAGGTGGCGCAGCTTGGTCTGGTTGACCGGGCGGCGCTGCTGCTTCTGCATGATGTTATTCCAGGTGCAGACGTACGGCTCGCCTTCGACTATGACGGCGACGCCGGGCTTGATCTCGTTGTAATTCAACATATCGGCGTATTCTATTCAAAAACGCGCCGTTGTCCATACTCGAATTTATCTGGCTGCGTTTCTCGCTAGGCGTTCTATGTTTTCGCTCGCAGTCACTAAGTCGTCATCGGTGTTAAACGGCGGATGGCCAACTAAGTTAATGAATGTCTTTAGCGGCCCTTCGGGAGAGTTTTGTTCGCTCACGGCGGTGGCGATTGCTCCAAGAGAGTCATTTGCTCGTTGCCATGCGTCCGGAGGAACTTTTGCTCTTGCTTTTTCAAGAAAATC
>Ga0196980_1000043_pt1 | contig 43408 bp, 42 predicted proteins | sample S3_1013CmetaG_FD_155486 | JGI IMG/M metagenome (GOLD analysis project Ga0196980, IMG submission 155486) | Soil microbial communities from Anza Borrego desert, Southern California, United States - S3_10-13C | ecosystem: Environmental > Terrestrial > Soil > Desert | place: USA: California... | reverse complement strand
CAGTCTCAACGCTTTGGAAGACCACTTGGAGCACACCTTGCGGGATCTCGAAAACGATCCAGCACGCGTTTATTCCATCACCGCCTGGTCTTGGATTGTTAATGCACTATAGATTGAAAAATGGAATTAGGCAAGTGATCGAGAATAGATAGAATTGTCCGGTGCTTTTCATCTTGCCGATGGAAAGCACTCTGCTAGCATTGACTGTCCTGTGACGGGGATCGGCCGGCAAACGGTCTTGTAAGATGCCAGGCCCACGTCTTTAGACCTCGACCGGTCGATAGCCCGTGCGGCAGATACGATAACTAACGATAGCAGTCGGAGCACATATTCATGGCAAGACCATTAATACAATTGGCGTTAGATTCCTTAGACGTCGACCAGACTCTAAGGCTTGCCGGCCTTACAGCCCCTTATGTCGATATCTTCGAAATCGGAACGCCCTGCATCAAGCATAACGGGATCGGTCTGGTTACCGAGCTGAAGAAACGGTTCCCGAACAAACTGATTCTGGTCGATCTCAAAACCATGGACGCCGGCGAGTACGAGGCCACGCCCTTCTATGCGGCCGGCGCTGACATTTGTACGGTTCTCGGGGTGTCCGGCCTTCCGACCATTGCCGGCGTGATCAAGGCGGCCAAGGCCCACGGTGCGGAGGTTCAGGTCGATCTTATCAACGTGCCGGATAAAGTGGCGTGCGCCCGGGAAGCGGCCAAATTGGGCGCCCACATCATCGGCGTGCACACCGGGCTCGATGCGCAGGCGGCGGGGCAGACACCGTTCGCCGATTTGCAAGCGATTGCCAAATTAGGCTTGCCGGTCAGAATTTCCGTCGCGGGGGGAATAAATCAAACGACAGCTCGCCAAGTTGCGAAAACGGGCGCGGACATCATCGTGGTCGGCGCCGCGATCTATGGCGCCCCTTCACCCGCCACCGCCGCGCGGGAGATCCGCGAACTGGTTGACGGCAAGCATCACAAGTTCATCATGTCGAAACTTGCGGGCGTGCTCGGGTCCACGGATTCCAACTACGAGGCAAGGCTGACCACGATGCTGGATCGGGCGTCCCGGGTCTTTATCGCAGGCGCGGGACGTTCGGGATTGGTCGCGAAGTTCTTTGGCATGCGCTTGATGCACGGCGGGTATGATGCCTACATCGTCGGCGAGGTCGTCACCCCGAGCATTCGGAAGGGCGATTTGTTTATCGTCATTTCCGGTTCCGGAGAAACCGAGACGATGATGGCATACACCAAGCGCGCCAAGGAGATGGGCGCCAACATCGCCTTGATCACGACGAAAGACAGTTCGACGATCGGCGACATGGCTGACGTCGTATTCCGGATCGGCAGTCCGGAGCAGTATCGCAAAGTGGTCGGCATGCCGATGGGAACGACCTTCGAACTGTCCACGCTGCTCCTTCTGGAAGCGACCGTATCCCACCTCATACACGCCAAGAAGATCCCCGAAGAGCAGATGCGGACCCGGCACGCCAATTTGGAGTAGCGGTCAAAGAAGCCGGCTGCTTGCAGCTTTTCCGAATCCCGCTCGCCCGGATATAGGACGGGCGGGATTTTGCACGGTTTACCGGTTTTCGACTGGTACCGGCGCCACCGCCAGGGCCTTGTCGTATTTCTTCGCTTCCCCGATCCGGTCCCCAGGCGATGGCAGCATCGATATCCCTCTTCGCAACCGCGTCCACGACCCGGCCTTCTCGGGGCGATCGGAATCGACAGGCTATTTAAGGGCCGGGTTAATAAATAACAAACGCACGAACGATAAGAAGCCCCAATGGCGCTCAAGAAATCCGAACTCTATTCCTCCCTTTGGTCCAGTTGCGATGAACTCCGCGGCGGCATGGACGCCAGCCAATACAAGGATTACGTTCTCGTTCTGCTCTTTATCAAATACGTCAGCGACAAATATGCCGGCCAGCCGTTCGCGCCGATCACCATACCCGAGGGCGCGAGCTTCAAGGATATGGTCGCGCTCAAGGGCAAGCCGGACATCGGCGACCAGATCAACAAAAAGATCATTGCCCCGCTTAAGGACGCCAACAAGCTGTCCGAAATGCCGGACTTCAACGATGCCAACAAGCTCGGCAGCGGCAAGGAGATGGTGGAGCGGCTCACCAATCTGATCGCCATCTTCGAAAATCCCGCGCTGGATTTCTCCAAAAACCGCGCCGACGGGGACGACATCCTGGGCGATGCCTACGAATACCTCATGCAGCACTTCGCCGTGGACAGCGGCAAGAGCAAGGGCCAGTTCTATACTCCGGCCGAGGTCAGCCGCGTCATTGCGCAGATTCTCGGCATCCGCGAGGCGAGAACGGGACCGGACACGACCGTCTATGACCCGACCTGCGGTTCCGGCTCGCTGCTGCTCAAGGTTGCCGACGAAGCGCGAACGCCGGTGACGCTCTACGGACAGGAAAAGGACGCCGCGACCAGCGGCCTCGCGCGGATGAACATGATCCTGCACAACAACCCGACGGCGCTCATCGTGCAGAGCAACACGCTGACCGATCCCAAGTTCAGGGACGGCGACACGCTCAAGACCTTCGACTATGTGGTCGCCAATCCGCCTTTCAGCGACAAGCGCTGGAGCACCGGCCTCGATCCGCTCCACGATCCGTATCAGCGGTTTCAGCCCTTCGGCACCCCGCCTGCCAAGCAGGGCGACTACGCCTATCTGCTGCATATCGTCCGTTCGCTCAAGAGCACCGGCAAAGGCGCCTGTATCCTGCCGCACGGCGTGCTGTTTCGGGGTAACGCCGAGGCCGACATCCGCCGCAATCTGGTCCGCAAGGGCTACATCTCTGGGCTGATCGGCCTGCCTGCCAACTTGTTCTACGGCACCGGCATTCCCGCCTGCATCGTCGTGATCGACAAGGAAGACGCCCACGCCCGCAAGGGCATCTTCATGATCGATGCGAGCGGCGGCTTCATGAAGGACGGTCCCAAGAACCGGCTGCGCGCCCAGGACATCCACAAGATCGTCGACGCCTTCAACAAGCGCCTCGAAATCCCCAAATACTCCCGTATGGTGGGCTTCGAGGAAATCGAGAAGAACGACTTCAACCTGAACCTCCCGCGCTACATCGACAGCCAGACGCCGGAGGACCTCCAGGACATCGCGGCCACCTGCAAGGCGGCATCCCCGCCGCCGATGTGGATGCCCTCCGGCGCTATTGGGCCGTCTGCCCGCGCCTCAAGGAAACCTTATTCAAGGAACGGCGCCCCGGTTATTTCGATCTGGCCGTCGAAAAATCGGCCATCAAGTCCACGATTTACCAGCACCCGGAGTTCGCCGCCTTCATCGCCGGCATGAGCGACCACTTTGCCGCCTGGCGAGAGAAAAGCGCCACGACGCTCAAGGCTTTGCAAGCCGGTTGCCATCCGAAGGAAGTGATCGCGACCGTTGCCGAAGATTTGCTGGCCCACTACGCCGACCGGCCGCTCATCGACAAATACGATGTCTACCAGCACCTCATGGACTACTGGAACGAGACCATGCAGGACGATTGCTACCTCATCGCCGCCGACGGCTGGAAGGCCGAGACCTACCGCATCATCGAGAAGGACAAGAAGGGCAAGGAAAAGGACAAGGGCTGGACCTGCGATCTGGTACCCAAGGCTCTCGTCGTGGCGCGCTACTTCGCCGAGGAGCAGATCGCCATTGACCGGCTTGCAGCCGATCTGGAAAACGCGACCGCGCGCCTGACCGAACTGGAAGAAGAGCATAGCGGCGAGGACGCCGCGTTTTCAGGCTTCGACAAGATCAACAAGGCGAGCGTCACCGATAGGCTGAAGGAAATTGCAGGGAACGCCAAGCTCCAGCTTGGCGCTGGTTCGGCCGAGCTGGGGCTCGGCGCTCCACTGGGGCTCGGTGCTCCAGATGAAGAAATCGCCGTGCTTCAGGCGTGGCTGGATCTCGCAAGCGAAGAAGCCGCGCTCAAGAAACAACTGAAGGACGCCGAGGCCGCCCTCGACGCCAAGGCCTATGCCCACTATCCCAAGCTCTCCGAGGACGAGATCAAGGCGCTGGTGGTGGACGACAAATGGCTGGCCGCGCTGGATAAAGACATCCATGGCGAGATGGACCGCATCAGCCAGACGCTCACTCAGCGGATCAAGGATCTGGCCGAACGCTACGAGACGCCGATGCCGGAACTGACAGGTTGTGTGGAAGAACTGGAGGCCAAGGTCAACCGGCACCTGGAACGGATGGGGTTCGCATGGCACTGAAACCCGGGAACGCCGAGCCCCGGCTCAGCATGGAAAGAAAAGAGGCCAAGCTGGGGCTTGGCGTTCCCAGGATATCTCCCGGCTACAAACAGACCGAGGTGGGGGTGATTCCAGAGGATTGGAGCATTGTAAGCGCGTTTGATGCCTGCTCGAAAATCCAGGATGGGACTCACTTCTCGCCGCGGATCGGCGGAAACGATTATTTCTATATCACATCCAAAAACATTCGATTCGGTCATTTGGACATTTCTACGGCCAGTCGAATTGACAGAGTCCAGCATCAGGCAATTTACCGGCGTTGTGATGTCAAGAAAGGCGATCTTCTTCTTACAAAGGATGGCGCAAATACCGGAAACGCTGCACTCAATACGCTTGATGAGGAGTTCAGTTTACTTTCGAGCGTCGCGTTTTTGAGATTCCACCCGAGTCAGTACTGCCCAGCCTATTTCCTCCAGCAGGTGCTGACTTCGCAAGGACAACGCCAGATTCAAGATGCGATGGCCGGCAACGCTATTACCCGCCTGACTCTTGAGAAGATCAAGAAACTCCGCTTTCCCGTACCGCCCACTAAAGCCGAACAGGAAGCCATCGCCAAGCTATTGAGCGATGCGGATGCCCTCATCGAATCCCTGGAGCAACTTATCGCCAAAAAGCGCCAGATCAAACAAGGCGCCATGCTGGAATTGCTTACCGGCAAGAGGCGATTGCCGGGGTTTGATGGTGAGTGGAAAAATTGCCCATTGAGAGAATGTCTCTTGGCCGATCCTGATTACGGTCTAAATGCCCCAGGTGTCCCACAAACCGGGAGCCTTCCAACGTACCTCAGAATCACCGACATCGATGATGACGGCAGATTCATCCCATCTGGTCGAGTCGCGGTTAATCATCCGTTCTCAATGAACTATCGCTTGGGCGAAAACGAGATTGTTTTTGCAAGAACCGGAGCGAGTGTTGGGAAAACATATCTCTACAATGCCGATGATGGTGAAGTCGTTTTTGCAGGCTTCCTTATTAGGGCAAAGATTGACTGTTCCAAGTTATGCCCTTACTTCCTTGCAGCTTTCACAAAAACAGAGCGGTATTGGAATTGGGTGCGAGTGATGTCGATGCGAAGCGGTCAACCTGGAATTAATGGCAATGAATACGCAGATTTAACGCTTCATCTGCCGCCAACTATTGAGGAACAAACCGCCATCGCCACCATCCTCAGCGACATGGACGCCGAAATCGCCGCGCTGGAAGCCAAGCTCGCCAAGGCCCGCCAGATCAAGCAGGGGATGATGCAGGAACTCTTAACCGGCAAGATTCGGTTGGTCTGACACCGGGAACGCCAAGCCCCAGCTTGGCGCAATCGGCCTCCTGGAATACGCCGAGCCGGGGCTCGGCGTTCCACTGCCGGTGCTGGTTTCCGGGAATATGGCGTATAGACTTGTATAAACATCAATAATGGAGGGGGTGCCATGCTGGCCACGAAAATATTCACCGAACGGCCGGGCTGTCCGCTTGCTCAAGGAGTTCAGGATGGCCACCGGTAAAGTCCTCGTTAGGCAATCAGGCGGCAGCCTCATTCTGACGCATTCCGGGAACGGGAACGCCAAGCTCCAGCTTGGCCCAACAGATATCCAGGCGGAGGAACGTGAAGAGGCCGAGCTGGGGCTCGGCGCGCCCGCCGCTCCCGGTCATAAGGGTTGGTATAGCCGGGGCTATTTGCCCCATTTCGATGCGGAAAAAGCACTTCAATTCGTGACGTTCCGTTTGGCCGATGCGCTACCGCAAGAGAAATTGCGGCAATTGGAGCAGGAGATCGCGCACGTACCGGCCGCCAGCCGGGACCGCAAGCGGCGCCAGCGGATTGAGCAGTGGCTGGATGCGGGGATGGGCTGCTGTGCCCTGCGACATCCGCGCATGGCGGAGGTGATGCAGCAAACCCTGCAGAAATTCGACGGAGAGCGTTACCGACTCATTGCTTGGTGCATCATGCCCAACCATGTCCACGTCCTGATCGAAACGCTGGCCCCGCTCGCGAGAATCGTGCAGTCATGGAAGTCGTTTAGCGGGCGCTGGGCGCTTTCGCACAATGCCGAGCTTGGGCTCGGCGTTCCCGGCCGAGAGTTTTGGATGCGCGAATATTGGGATCGCTATATTCGCGACGAGGCGCATTTTCACAGTGTAGAGAACTACATTCATAACAACCCGGCAAAAGCCGGCCTTTGCTGCGAGGCTTGGGAATGGCCCTGGTCCAGCGCGCACGCCGCACAGCCGTTCGGCCACGGGAGTCCTGACGGTCAGGGCGGAGGACAATGAACGACATCGGAAAATCTGAACGGCAGACCCAACAGCGCATCATCGCCCTGTTCTGCGACGAGTTGCATTATCGCTATCTCGGCGACTGGAGCGATCGCGACGGCAACAGCAACATCGAGGAAGGACTCCTCTCGGACTGGCTGGCGAAGTGCGGCTACAGCCCGGCGCAGATCGGCGTGGCCCTGCACAAGCTGCGTACCGAAGCCAACAACCACAGCCGCACTCTCTACGGCAATAACCAGGCTGTCTATAACCTGCTGCGCTACGGCGTGCCGGTCAAAACCGAGGCGGGAAGAGTCACGGAAACCGTCCACCTCGTTAATTGGACAGAGCCCGAAAAGAACGACTTCGCCATCGCCGAGGAGGTCACGCTCAAAGGCAACCATGAGCGGCGGCCTGACCTGGTGCTTTATGTCAACGGCATCGCCATCGGTGTGCTCGAACTCAAAAACAGCCGAGTCAGCATCGGCGAGGGCATCCGCCAGAGTCTCTCCAACCAGCAGCCGGAATTCAACGCGTGGTTCTTCAGCACGGTGCAGTTCGTCTTCGCGGGCAACGATTCTGAAGGCCTCCAATACGGCACCATCAAGACGCCGGAGAAGTATTTCCTCAAGTGGAAGGAGGACGAAGAGGACAACAGCCGCTTCAAGCTGGACAAGTATCTGCTCAAGCTGTGCCGCAAAGACCGGCTGATTGAATTCATGCGCGACTTCGTGCTGTTCGACGGCGGCGTGAAGAAGCTGCCGCGCGTGCATCAGTATTTCGGCATCAAGGCCGCTCAGGAGCACGTGAAGGCGCGCAAGGGCGGCATCATCTGGCACACGCAAGGCAGCGGCAAGAGCATCGTCATGGTGCTGCTGGCGAAGTGGATATTGGAAAACCATCCGCATGCCCGTGTGGCCATCATCACCGACCGCGACGAACTGGACAAACAGATCGAACGGGTTTTTCGGGATGCCGGAGAGACCATCTACCGCACCAGCAGCGGCCGAGACCTGATGAATCAGCTCGGCCAAGCCACACCCCGCCTACTTTGCTCATTGGTCCACAAGTTCGGCCGGAAGGACGTGAACGACTTCGACGCCTTCATCAAGGACTTGGAAGCCCGGCCCAGCCAGACCGTGGGCGAAGTGTTCGTGTTCGTGGACGAGTGCCACCGAACCCAGAGCGGCAAGCTGCATCGGGTAATGAAGGCGTTGATGCCCAATGCCGTTTTCATCGGTTTCACCGGCACGCCGCTGCTCAAGAAGGACAAGGCGACCAGCCTGGAAGTCTTCGGCGGCTACATCCACACCTATAAATTCAGCGAGGCGGTGGAGGACGAGGTGGTGCTCGATCTCGTCTATGAAGCGCGGGACATCGACCAGAAGCTGGGCTCGGTGGACAAGATCGACGCCTGGTTCGTGGCTAAGACCAGGGGTCTCAACGATTGGCAGAAAGAAGAGCTGAAGAAGCAATGGGGTACGATGCAGAAGGTGCTCAGCTCGCGCTCGCGCATGGATCGGGTGGTAAGCGACATCGTCTTCGACTTCGGTGTGAAGCCTCGCCTTTCCAGCGAACGGGGCAACGCCATCCTGGTGGCGTCGAGCATCTACGAGGCGTGCAAGTATTTTACTTTGTTCCAGAAAACGCCGTTCAAGGGGACGTGCGCGCTGGTGACCTCCTATAACCCGCAGGCCAGGGACATCACCCTGGAAAACACCGGCGAGAACTCCGAGACGGACAAGGAATTCATCTACAACACCTATACCGAATTGCTCGAGGATGTCGAAGCCAAGCCGGGCATGACCCGGACCGAAACCTACGAAGAACGGGTGAAGGCCTTGTTCATCAAGGAGCCGGCGAACATGAAGTTGCTCATCGTGGTGGACAAGCTGCTCACCGGTTTCGACGCGCCGCCCTGCACTTACCTTTACATCGACAAATCCATGCAGGATCACGGCCTGTTCCAGGCGATCTGCCGGACCAATCGGCTCGATGGCGACGACAAGGATTTCGGCTATATCGTGGACTACAAGGATCTGTTCAAAAAGGTGGAGAACGCCATCGCCGTTTATACTTCCGAGCTGGATCACAGCGCGGGCGGCGCCGATCCCGAGGTGTTGGTGCAGGATCGCCTGAAGAAAGGCAGGGAACGTCTCGATCAGGCCCTGGAAGCCATTGCTCTCCTTTCCGAGCCGGTGGAACCGCCGAAAGGGGAGCTGGAATACATTCGCTACTTCTGCGGCAATACGGAAGTTCCGTCGGATCTCCAGGAGCGGGAACCGCAGCGCGCCGCACTCTACAAGGCAACCGCGGCCCTGGTGCGCGCCTACGCCAACATCGCGGACGAACTCGAGGCCGCCGGCTACGGCGCCGCCGACATCGCCCGCATCAGGCAGCAGATCGACCACACCCTGAATATCCGCGAGATCATCCGCAAGGCCAGCGGCGAAACCCTTGACCTCAAGACTTACGAGGCGGACATGCGCCACCTCATCGACACATATATTCAGGCTGAGGAGCCGCGCAAGATTTCGCCCTTTGACAACATGGGTCTGCTGGAATTGATCGTGAAGACCGGCATCGCGAATGCCTTAGCAATCCGGCTCGGCGGCCTGAAGGGCGACAAGAACGCCGTGGCCGAGACCATCGAGAACAACGTCCGCCGCAAGATCATCAAGGAACACCTGAACGATCCGGCCTATTATGAAAAGATGTCGGCCCTGCTGGACGAGATCATCGCCGCGCGCAAGGCAAAAGCCATCGAGTACGAGGAATACCAGAGGCGCATCGCCGAACTGGCGAAGCAAGTGGAGACCGGTCAGACAGATGGAATCCCGGACAAGCTGGATACGGCGGGAAAACGCGCCCTCTACAACAACCTGAAGAAGGACGGCTCCAAACCCGCGGGTACGGACGGGGTCGGCGAGCAGCGTGGACCGTCTTACTTGCCCGCCGACGATCCTGCCCTGGACTTGGCGCTGCGGATCGACGAGACGGTCAAACGGGTACGGCCCGATGACTGGCGCGATAACGGCGGTCCCAAAGAGAAAATCATTATGGCGGCGCTGCTGCCGATTCTGGGAAATGATGTGGGGGCGGTGAAGCGCATCTTTCCCATCATCAAGGCTCAGACCGAATACTGATGGCGGCCCGGATCAACCTGGGCGATATCACTGCGGACGTGGTGTTCAAGGACATCAAGAACGTCCATCTCAGTGTCTACCCGCCCGACGGCAAGGTGCGGATTTCGGCCCCGTGCCGGATGAGCCTCGACACCATCCGTGTGTTCGCCATCTCCAAACTGGCCTGGATCAAACAGCAACAGAAGAAACTACGGGAACAGGAACGCGAGACGCCGCGGGAATATTTGGAGCGCGAAAGCCATTATGTGTGGGGCAAGCGTTATCTGCTGACGATTTCGGAAAGCGACGAGGCGCCGGGAATCGAGCTGCGCCATAGTCGGATGGTCCTGCGGGTTCGTCCGGGAACCGATGAAGAGAAGCGGCAGCTTATCGTGGAGGCCTGGTATCGCGAACAGATCAGGAAGGCCGTTCCTCCTTTGATTGCCTTGTGGGAACCGTTTCTGGATGTCAGGGTAGGGCGGTTTTTCGTGCAGCGGATGAAGACGCGCTGGGGAAGCTGCAATCCCGGTAACGGCAGCATCCGGCTTAACACCGAATTGGCCAAGAAGCCGCGCGAATGCCTCGAATACATCGTCGTGCATGAAATGGCGCACCTGTTGGAACCTATTCACAGCGCTCGCTTCGTCGCGCTGATGGATCGATTCATGCCGGACTGGCGTTTGCGCCGGAATCAGCTCAATCAATTGCCGGTGCGGCATGAGGAGTGGGAGTATTGAAGAGCGTGAAGCAAGATCGTCCCGGTGGGTACGTGCGGAATGCGCACGTATTGGGCGTGAAAGCGGCCGCCGCATCGCCGAATATTGGAAACAAGTGGTCCCAAAGCCTGTCAAGAGTCTACTCTCCCTCAAGCATTGTGAGTTTATGAGTACCTTCGTTCTGAATTTACAGAGCTCGGATCAATTCGAGCGCATCGAAGACGTGGAAAGCTTCGTCGGAGAGGATGCGTCCGGCAGTTTCGGGTTGCGTGCCTATCATGAACGCTTCATGACCACCCTGGTATTCGGTCTCGCCCGTTATCGGCGCGAAGGCGAGTCTTGGCAGTATTTGGCGTTGCCGGGTGCCCTGGTTTATTTCGTCGATAACCAATTGTTCATCAACACCAGACGCTATATTCGGGATTCCGATTACAATCGTATCAGCGAAGCACTGACGGAACAGCTCTTAAAGGAAGAAGAAACATTAGCGAGCCTTAAACAAAACTTACGCCGATTGGAAGAGGAGATGCTGAAGCGCTTGCTGGAAATCGAGCGGGGGACATGATATGGACGAGCATGAAAAGCTGCGTCGATCAATTGAAAGACAGGCGAAGCGGATGGAGCAGGCCGAGCAGGATCGCCCAACGCTGTTATCCCAGACCGCTTTTCTCGGTGTTCTGGCGCTTCTGCTCGTAATCCCTGTAATTGTGGGCGCGTATCTGGGGCGTTGGCTGGATGGCCTGACCGAGGGCTATTCCATTCATTGGACGGTCAGTCTCATCATCATTGGGGTGATTGTCGGCATCTTTAACGTGTATCTGTTCGTGCGCGAGCATTGACCGTGGAGCAAGCGGAACTCATCGCCTTATTGTCGTTCGATATCGGTCCGGTCCATATAGGGCCGATTGTGATCACGACATGGTTGTTGATGCTTCTTTTGGGTGTTTTTTCCTGGCTGGCTACCTGCAAACTGAGCGTCGATAAGCCGTCCGGTCTGCAAGCAATGCTGGAAGGCGTGATTGGCTCCATGGAGCAGGCCATTCAGGCGGTGGCGCCTGCCTACGGAGTGGAACTGCTGCCGTTCATCGGCACACTCTGGATCTACCTTGTAGCGGCCAACCTTGCCGGTTTGATTCCGGGGCTCGGTTCGCCTACGGCCAATCTGTCCCAAACGGCAGCCCTGGCGCTTTTGGTGTTTTTCTCGGTGCACTGGTACGGGGTAAAAAACAGCGGCTGGGGCTATTTGCGCCATTATCTCGCGCCCACGCCGCTGATGTTGCCGTTTCACCTTTTGAGCGAGATCTCGCGAACAATTGCGCTGGCGATGCGATTGTTCGGAAATATCATGAGTCTGGAGCTTGCGGTCCTTCTGGTCTTGTTGGTAGCCGGCTTCTTGGCGCCCGTGCCCTTGCTCTTGTTGCATATCGTGGAAGCGCTCGTGCAAGCCTATATTTTTGGGATGCTGGCCCTGATTTACATCGCCGGCGCGCTTCAAACACAGCAGTTAAAAAAGTAAGGAGTAATGCATGAGCGATATGACTTGGTTCGTCGTCTTGTCCACAGTCAGCGCAGCGCTGGCCATCGGTTTGGGCGTAGTGGCTCCGGGTATCGCAATGGGCAAGGCGATTTCCCAAGCGCTCGAGGCATTGGCACGACAGCCGGAGGCGGAAAAGGCGATTACCCGCACATTGTTTATCGGGCTCGCCATGATCGAATCCTTGGCGATTTACGTCTTGGTCGTGGTATTGATCATTTTGTTCCGCAATCCGCTGTTGGAATATTTGCTGAAATAAGGCCGTCTAATGAGCTTCGATTGGACGACCTTCATACTGGAATTCGTCAATTTCATCGTTCTGGTATGGATACTCCGACGTTTTCTATATCGCCCCGTTAGGAATGTCATTCAAGCTCGTCAACGAAAGATAGAAGAGCAGTTGAGCCAGGCGGATCAGGCACGTCTGGAGGCGCTGACGGCCAAGGAAACTTTCGAGCGGAACATAGCGGATTGGGAGCAGGAAAAGGCCTTGGCGAGGCGCGAGTTGGAGAAGGAGATCGCTGCAGAACGCCAGCGTCTTTTGGAGAAGCTCAAGGAAGAGGACTCGGATCGGCGCGCGAAAGAGCAAGCACAGGAAGAGCGGGAGCGCCAAGAATGGAGGCGTATAACGGAACAGCGGGCGCTCGAGTTGGGCAGCCGATTTGTGGCGAAGCTTCTGGAACGATTGGCTTCGTCTGAATTGGAATCAAGGCTCATTTCGGTGGCCTTGAGCGATCTTGGCGCATTGCCGAAAGCGGAACTCGAAAAATTACGGTCGGCGATGACGGAAAATTCGCTTGAAGTGTCGAGCGCACACCCTTTGGATGGCGATCGGCAACTGGCTTTGGCCCGCGTGATCGAGCAAGTCGCCGGAGCCGAGGTCAAACCGATATTCAAGGAGGATCCGTCGTTATTGGCGGGACTCCGCATACATGCCGGTTCCTGGATCTTATCTGCCAATCTTCGTGACGAATTGAAATTTTTCCGAGATGTTTTTGCAAGCCACGTTCCGTAATGGCTCCTTGCTCGAACGTTTAACCGAGCAAGTCGACCGCTACCGATTCGGTTTACGCCTGGAAGAATACGGGCGGGTGCTCTCCGTCGGAGACGGTATTGCCTGGATTCGCGGTTTGCCGTCCGCCGCGATGGATGAACTCTTGTTGTTCGAGGACGGCAGCCGTGGTTTGGTGTTTCATCTCGGCAATCAGCGGCTGGGCGCCATTCTGCTGGAACAAACGGTTCGCCTGACATCAGGCTCTCCGGTTTATCTCACGGGCCAGCGATTATCTCTAAGCGTCGGTGACGGACTGATCGGCAGAGTGATAGATCCCTTGGGGAAGCCTCTGGACGCTCAGCCGGCGCCGGAACTGAATCTTCGCCGGGAGCTCGATGTTTCTTCACCGCCGATCATCGCGAGAGACTTCGTCGATCGGCCGCTCTACACCGGCACCAAGATCGTGGATGCCATGATCCCGCTGGGGCGCGGACAGCGGCAATTGATCATCGGCGACAACGGAGTCGGCAAGACTTCGCTGGCACTGGACGTTGTGCTCAATCAGCGCGATCAGGACGTGTTGTGCGTTTACGTCATAATCGGTCAGAAGCGGTCCGATACCATCAGTGCTATCGACTTATTGCGGCGTTTCGGCGCAATGGCATACACCACGGTCGTGGTGGCGGAGGCCAGCGATTCGCCAGGGTTAAAGTATCTGGCGCCGTTCGCGGGATGTGCCGTGGCCGAGCAGTGGATGTGGCATGGGCGGGACACATTGATCGTCTATGACGATCTCTCCACCCATGCGCGCGCCTATCGCGAGCTGTCTCTGCTATTGCGCCGCCCGCCTGGGCGGGAGGCTTATCCGGGCGATATCTTTTACCTTCACTCGCGCTTGTTGGAACGCTCGACCTGTCTTGCGCCATCCCGCGGCGGCGGCAGCATGACGGCCCTGCCGATCGTCGAGACCGAGCAGGGAGAAATTGCCGCTTACATTCCCACCAATCTGATCTCGATCACCGACGGCCAGATTTATCTGGATCGCCGTCTATTCGGCAGCGGATTTCTCCCCGCCATCGACATTACCCGATCGGTTTCCCGTATCGGAGGGCGTGCGCAGCACCCGCGTATCAAGGAGGAAGCCGCACGCATGAAACTCGATTATTTGCAGTTTCTGGAGCTGGAGGCTTTTACCCGTTTCGGGTCCAAGCTGGAGGCGTCGATGGAAGAAAAGATTCGGCGCGGACAAGTTCTGCGCGAGGTTTTGAAACAACAGCGGCTAACGCCGCAATCTCCAGAATTTCAATTGGCCTGGATGATGGCGTATAACGCGGGTCGCCTCGATGACCAGGATTTCACCTCGATTCATCGCAAACTGGCCAAGTTGGCAGAAGGCTTGCAGCGTTTCCCAATTGATTTGTCGGCCAGCCGCGAAGAGTGGAATCAATGGCTGGATCTTCGTCTGACCGGATTAGGTGATCAAGCGGGATGAGTCGGCGAGCGGAAATCGAACAGCGTCTTAGGCGCTTGGACGAGATTGCGGACATCATGACTGCCATGAAGACGCTGGCGCTGATCGAAACGCGCAAGTTCAACCGATTCATGGCGAATCAGCAGCGTCTGATCGAAAATATCGAGGCTGCCAGTTCGGATTTCTTGGCGTTTCACCCGGCATTCCGGGGCGGCAGCGAACAAGGGGCGGGCGATCCGCATGTGCTTATTCTGATCGGATCGGAGCGCGGCTTTTGCGGCGATTTTAACGAAACGATTGTTGCAGCCTTAGCCGCATTGCCGGCAGTTCGCCCAAGATTGGTGGTGGTCGGGCGACGGCTTGCGGCAAAACTGCAAAATCATCCCGACGTTGAAATATGGCTGGATGGTCCCAACGTGGCCGAGGAAGTTCGGCCGGTCTTGGATAAGCTGATGACGGTGTTACATCGCCTGCAGCGGGAGTCGGCGCCATGGAGGCGGCTCGGCGTCGTCGCCCACGACTCGGAGGGCGGTATCGCTTCCCATATTCTTTTGCCTATGATGCCTGCCAAAGAGCCCGTGTTCGCTTATCCGCCGCGGCTGAATCTCAATCCAGACCTGTTTTTTGCCGAACTGACCGAGCATTATTTGTTCGCGAAACTTCCAGGCTTGTTCTACGCCTCGCTAATGGCGGAGAACCGTCGGCGGCTGGAACACATGGAGAACGCCTTGCGCCGGATGGACATCAAAATCGAGGATCTTCGCCGCAAGAGCAACGCACTTCGCCAGGAAGAGATCGTCGAGGAAATCGAAATTATCCTGCTGAGCGCCGAATCGCTGCTAAGCAACCAGAGCTGAATAAGAAGATTCCGGTTTTTCCCAGCCGTTTTTATCATATGAACAATAACAAGACGATTTTGATCACCGGTTGTTCCTCCGGCATTGGGCTATGTGCCGCCCGCGGACTGCGGCAGCGAGGCTATCGCGTATTTGCCACTGCCCGGAAAGAAAACGACGTGAAGAATTTGTGCGCCGAAGGCTTCGAAGCTTTCCAACTCGATCTTGCGGACTCCCGCTCCATCAGGGTAGCCTTGGATCTAGTGCTACAGAGTACAGGCGGCAGTCTATATGCGCTGTTCAATAACGGTGCCTATGGTCAACCGGGGGCGGTGGAGGATTTAACCCGCGAGGTGCTGCGCGAGCAATTCGAAACCAATCTGTTCGGAACGCATGAACTGACCTCGTTGGTGTTGCCGGTGATGCGGAAGCAAGGATATGGGCGCATCATCCAGAACAGCTCAGTGCTCGGGTTTGCCGCTATGGCGTACCGGGGCGCCTACAACTCGAGCAAGTATGCTTTGGAGGGCTTGTCGGATACGTTGCGGTTAGAACTGGCCGGCACCAGGATTTTCGTCTCGCTGGTGGAACCTGGGCCGATCTTGAGCCGATTTCGGGACAACGCCTTAGCTATGTATAAGAAAAATATCGACAGTGAGCGAAGCGTCCATAGGGAGAAGTACCTGGCCATGGAGTCTCGATTGGTCAAAGAAGGGCCCGCCGTGCCGTTTACGCTCGGACCCGAAGCGGTGCTCGAAGCAGTCATCCACGCGCTTGAGGCAAGACGACCGAAGGCTCGTTATTACGTCACGTTTCCTACTCATTTGTTCGGGTTTCTGAAGAGAATTTTGCCGGATCGCGCACTCGACCGAATATTGCGGCAGGCCGGTTGACTCCATCGCCGGCACATGTCCGGCGTAGGCTTAGAGGGTGTGTAAGAAGCGTGGCGAGCGGCCCGAAGGCAAGAAGCCCGGACAAATCCGCCAGGAGCGGATTTGGACGGCCGGAGGCCGGCCCCTTTGGGGCCGCTGCCAGGGATGGAAGCGGCAACGCAGAAACCGGAGTGTACACGGAGTACATGAGGATTTGACGAGAGCCATCCAGGCCCTCGCCGAAGGCGCGTTGCACGCGTCCCACCCGGCTCCCGGCCGGGTGGTCGAGCACCGCGCGATGCCGCCATTGGGTCGCGCAGTAGCATCTCACATACTCTCTTAGAGAATTTCCATCCGTGTGACAGGGTAGAGCTCGCTCGTCATGAAAACCTATATTTTGTCGGCCGGTGTCGTTGTCGTGCGCGACTGTTCCGCAGAGCCGCGCTATTTATTGCTCCGCGCGTTTCAGTACTGGGATTTCCCGAAAGGGGTGGTGGAGGAGGGTGAGGATCCTTTGGCTGCGGCGCAGCGCGAAGTATTTGAGGAAACGGCGCTAACGGAGCTTAACTTCCGCTGGGGTAAAGGTTACCAAGAAACGCCGCCATACGGTGTCGGCAAGATCGCACGATACTATGTGGCCGAATCTCCCGGCGGCGAGGTACATTTACCCATCAATCCACTACTGGGTAGGCCGGAGCACGACGAGTTTAGGTGGGTGACATTCGAGGAAGCCGATCGGCTGCTCGGGCCTCGTCTCAGGCCAATTTTAAACTGGGCCGATTGGCTGGTCACACGTGAAAGGCACGACAGTTAATGTCATTTAAACATCGCCGTCCGGTCGGAACCAAGCGAGTTTCTCACGTAATTTAACGACGCTTCCGATGATGAGCAGCGTCGGCGCCTTGACATCGGAGCGACTCACGATCTCCGGCAAGCTTTTCAAGGTGCCGGTTAAAACCAACTGATGTTGAGTGGTTCCTTGCTGGACGAGTGCGGCGGGAAGATCGGCCGAGCAGCCATATTGCATCAAACGTGAACAAATCTCCGCCAATCCTTGAAGTCCCATGTAAAAGACCAGAGTCTGCCCAGGTCGGGACAATTGGTTCCAGTCAACGTCGATGAGCCGACCGTCTTTCATATGACCGGTCAGAAACGTACAGGATTGGGCGTGATCGCGGTGGGTCAGGGGAATGCCGGCATAAGCGGCGCAACCCGAGGCAGCCGTGATTCCTGGAACGACTTGGAATGGTACGCCCTCGTTCATCAGGGTTTCAATTTCCTCTCCGCCTCGGCCAAAAATAAACGGATCTCCGCCTTTGAGCCGGACGACTCGTTTACCCGATTTGGCGAGGGTGGCGAGGAGCCGATTGATTTCGGCTTGATGAAGCGTGTGCTGATTGCGCTGTTTACCCGCATAAATCTTTTCGGCATCGCGCCGGACGAGCTGCAGAATTTCGGGCGAAACCAGGCGATCGTATACGACCACGTCAGCCTCCTGCATCAGACGCAGTGCGCGAACGGTCAGTAAGTCCGGATCGCCCGGCCCGGCACCGACCAAGTAGACCATACCGGAATGCAAGTTTTCTTCGCCTGAAGTTTCGGCTGCAATGGCTTGTGCCAGGCGTTCGGCCGCTTGCTCGTCATTTCCGGCGAAAACAAGCTCCGCGACCGTACCCGAAAGGACATTCTCCCAAAATTTCCGGCGTACTTGCGGATCTTTTATGGTTTGCTTGACACGACTTCGGAATTCCGCCGCGATCTTGGCCAACCGACCATAGGCCGGCGGTATCAAAGATTCAAGCCGCATTCGCAGAATTCGAGCCAGGACCGGCGAAGCGCCACCCGAGGATACGGCCGCAATGATCGGGGAGCGGTCGATGATAGCGGGGAAAATAAACGTGCAGAGGTCAGGGCGGTCGACTACGTTTACAGGGATGCTATGCACCTTCGCGGCCTCGGCGATTTGGGCGTTAACATCGGCATCGTCGGTCGCTGCCACGATAAGCTTGAAGCCGCATACGTCTTGAGGCTGAAATGCTTTGGTTAATAAGATGATGTGTCCTGATTGCTGCCGCTTTAACAGTGGATCGTTGAATTGAGGCGCCAACACGCTGACTTGTCCGCCCGCTTGAAGCAGAGTGTCGGCCTTGCGGGCAGCTATCGATCCTCCCCCAACCACCAGGCAGGGTTCATTTTTAAGATTGAGAAATATGGGCAAATAATCCATATCGTACGGTTTTGCTAAAATGGCCCGACTCTCACGGGATTTCGAACGGGTATCGGTGAATGGTGCAAGTTGATCTTGAAATAGACACTTCGGGGCTGATGTGTCCTCTGCCGCTCTTAAGATTAAAAAAGGCTTTGCAAACTATGGAAACCGGTCAGGTAGTGCGGGTTTTGGCTACCGATCCGGCGTCGGTTCTGGATTTTGGAGTGTTTTTGGAACAGGCGGGACATCATATGCTGGACCACAAGGAGGAGACCGGCGTTTTCTTTTACTTGATCCGCAAGGCCTGATGCGTTTTTTTCAACAGCCTGGCATGGTCTTCGGGGCAATATCCGTTGCGGAGACTGATAATCGGCCAGCTATTCTGTATGGCATAGGTTGCGAGCGTCTCATCGGGATCCACGGCAACGGGGAAGCCTACGAGCGAAAGTAGCGGCAGATCGTTATGGGAATCGCTGTAAAACCAGCTAGCCGCTAAATCATGGTCATTCTCTGCCAACCATTCCTTCAAGCGTTGCACCTTGCCTTCACGAAAACACGGAGTGCCTATGAATCGCCCGGTGTAATGGCCATTGTCGAGTTCCGGTGTCGTAGCGATGAGATGTTCAATGCCGTAAAGTTGGGCGATCGGTTCGGTTACGAAGCGATTGGTGGCGGTGATAATAATCGGGATGTCGCCCGCGCGTCGGTGTTTTTCGATGAGCGCCGTGGCGGCTGGTAATAATAGCGGTCTGATCTTCTCTTCAATAAAGGCGGCACGCCATCGGTGGAGTGCATCAAGCTGATTGTCGGCCAAGGGGCTTAAGGCGAACTCCAAGAACTCGACGATATCAAGCGTACCGTTCTTATAGTCCTCAAAAAACCGAGCGTTAGCCTCTTCATAGTGCTTTCGATCGACGATTCCTTTCTCAACCAGAAATTGCCCCCACAGATAGTCGCTATCACCACCTAGAAGGGTGTTATCAAGGTCAAATATTGCCAGACTCACGCGTTTCCTTTAAATTCGATTCGAATATCAAAGTAGAGGGTAGAAAGCCAAAACGGGATCAATGGAGTGCTGCAGAGCCGTCGGCAAGTACCAATGCCGACGCTCAGGTTTCGGTCAGACCCAATGGGCTGGAATTATATCATCGAGGACAGTAGTAGGATTTAACTCTAACCATGATCGACGCGGATGGTTATCGCCTAAACGTGGGCATCGTGCTGTGTAATAACGATGGCCGCGTGTTTTGGGCAAGGCGGGTCGGCATGCGTTCCTGGCAGTTTCCGCAAGGAGGTATAAAATTAAACGAGGCTCCGGAAGCTGCGATGTACAGAGAGCTATACGAGGAAGTCGGGCTGATGAGGCAGGACGTGCAACTCATCGGACGAACCCGAGATTGGTTGCGTTACGAGCTTCCTGAACGATATATCCGTAAACATTCGTTTCCGCTTTGTATAGGGCAAAAGCAGCTCTGGTATATCCTGCGGTTATCTAGCGAGGAGTCCAAGATCCGCTTGGATCGGAGCGAACGACCGGAATTCGATGCATGGTGTTGGGTTGATTATTGGCACCCGGTGAGTGACGTAGTGTATTTCAAACGACAAGTCTATCGTCAGGCATTAACAGAATTAGGAAATTATCTAACGCCTGGAATGGTTTCAGCCAGTCCTACTGGTTCGTTGTCTGCTGGCCGAAAAATCTAGCGGCACGAAACCAACTTTGAACTTCCCGCTTTTAGAGTCTACGCGCCATTATCCGTTTGTTGCGCGTTTTTTCACTCTTGTCATTTTTCTATTCACTTCCAAATCGGCGGTTTCACAGTCCGTGGTGGTGCATCCGAATGTTCCGGTTTCCGAGATCAGCCAGCAGGAAGCCAGGGCATTGTTCACGATGTCGCAGCATTCATGGTGGGATGGTACCCCAGTAGTCGTGTTCGTTTTGTCGGATAGTAACCCAATACACAAAGAGTTCTGTAAGAAACATTTAGGAATGTTTGCTCACCAGCTCAGACAAACCTGGGACCGAAAAGTGTTTTCTGGGACCGGACAAGCCCCTGAACTTGTATCAACGGTTGAGGAAATGCGCGCGCTGATTTCAAAGACACCCGGAGCAATTGGCTATCTGCCCGAAACGGAAATCGATCGCACCGTACGCTCGATCACCATTAATGAAGGCGCCCGATGACAAGGTTTGGTGATCTTATGAAGGCGGGCTTCACCGGGTTTTCTCTGATTTTCTTCTATAGCCAGCAATCCTTAGCTGATTGGAAAGATACTTTCCAATACCATGGGTTTATCAGCCAAAATTTTGTTTTGACTTCCGAAAACAGTTTCTACGGAGACAGTGAACACGGCAGTTTTGATTTCACGGAAGCTGGATTTAATGTTTCATTGCGTCCACTGAGCCGCTTGGGTTTGGCAGCCCAAGTGCTGTATCGCCGCGCAGGAGAGTTGGAAGACGAAGAGGTGCGGTTAGATTATGGTTTATTGGACTTGACTGCTTGGGAAAGTCCCGATGTTCGCATCGGCCTACGCTTGGGACGTGTCAAGAACCCTTATGGTTTTTATAATGAAACGAGGGATATTGCGTTCACTCGGCCTTCAATATTTCTGCCGCAAGGAATTTACCCTGACCGTACCCGAAATCTTGCACTCTCATCCGATGGTGGTCAATTATATGGTGAGTATGTAAGCCCGATCGGTGAATTTTCATTGCGTGGCAATATTGGCGTACCAACTGCGGACACGTCGCTCGAACGAGTCGTATTAGCGGGCAACCAACCTGGCGAAATGGAGGGTAAGTTGTCGTATGTCGGGCAATTAGCCTACGATTACAGTGGTGGATTAATTCATTTGGCATTTACTGCAGCATCGGTGCATCATGGTTATTCACCGGGGCTTAGAGATAGCCTTAAGGAGGGCAATACATGGTTAGAGCCTTACGTGGCATCGGCTCAGTACAGTGGGGAGCGTCTGACGCTAACGACCGAGTACTTACTTCGTAATTTTCGTAGTGATCACTTTGGTTCATCCCTTCCGGACAGGGCTATTACAGGGGAAAGTTACTATTTTCAGGCCGGCTATCGTCTCACCGATAATATTGAAGTAATGGCTCGTTACGAAGTCTTTTATCAAGACATAAACGACCGTTCCGGTAAGAAATGGGAAAGGCGCACAAGGGGGCTGCGCCCTAGCTTTACTAACTTTGCCAAGGACTGGACCGTCGGTTTGCGTTGGGACATTACACCAAACTGGATGGCTCGAGCGGAATATCATCGCGTACACGGTACCGGCTGGCTTGCAGAGACGGAAAACCCGGATCCACGAAAGCTTGATCCGGATTGGGATTTGTTCGCCCTTGAACTGTCCTTTCGATTTTAGCAGTTCAATGTAAACCGGTAATACGGTCAATATCCGTTTGACGTAAACTCCAAGCCCGCCGGCATTTCAGGAAGCCGTTCCACACCGGTATCTATCGTTCCATCGGAATAAAGCTCGATCCAGCGATAGCCAGGAGGAACTCGGTCGAGGGCAAAAGCTAAGCTTTTGGGTTTGAATTGAAAGCACGTTGAAGGGGAGGCGAGTAAACGCAGTCGTCCGCGCACTTCGTCCATTGCTTGATGAACATGACCAAACACGACGACCCGAGCGTGCGGATGTTTTTGTATCACCGTCAAAAACTCGTCGGCATTTTCCAGCACCATGGTATCCATCCACAGACTGCCGGTGGAAATAGGGTGATGATGAAGCGCGACAAGGGCATGACGATCAGGATGTTCCCTCAACGAATTTTCGAGTAAACGGAGCTGGTCATCTGACAAACGCCCGCCCGGCTTGCCGCTGACCGTGCTGTCCAGACAAATGATTTGCCATTGATCGAAGAATATTCGAGACCTGACATGAACATTTTTGGCTGGCAAAACCTCGGACATGAGCGAAGGATCGTCATGATTGCCCGGAAGACAGTAGCAGGGGATATCCAAGGCAGCAAGCCGTTGTTTAAGCCGTTTATAACTTGAAGCGCACGGGTCCTGAGCCAGGTCGCCCGTCAACAGAGCCAAATCCGGCTGCCAAGGCGTCTGCTTGGCTCTTTCCAAAACAGCCGCAAAGCTCAGCTCGGTTTCCACTCCAAGCAGTGTTTGCCCCTGCTCGGCAAGGAAGTGAGAATCAGTAATATGAAGGATACGGGCGACGGCAGATCTTCTGCCTGATGAAACAACCGTGCTTTCGATGTGTCCGGCGCTGCTCATTTGAATTTTGCCCAATCGAGTACGCTGGTCAACGCAAATCGAGGCTGTAATCTCGCATCCGAGAATAAACTCACGGCTTCCTCTGACAAAAGGAATATGCCGTATGTATGCTCATCGGCAAATGGCAGCGTTGTTGCGCGATCAATAATCAATAATGTAAGAGTGAATGAACGGGGTATCGTTCCAATTTTTTCCGTCCTTTTAGCTCATCAAGCTCTATGACGAAAGCGCAACCGGCAACTTCTGCGCCCAAGGATTCGACGAGCTCGCAGCTGGCTTTAGCCGTGCCGCCGGTAGCCAACAGATCATCCACCAAGAGGATTTTGTCTCCAGATCCCAAAGCGTCGATGTGTATTTCGAGCGCGGCTGATCCGTATTCGAGATCGTAGCTGATGCTCTGCACGTCATAAGGGAGTTTGCCGGGTTTTCGAAGAGGTATGAACCCGACGCCAAGCTCCCAGGCAACCAACGATCCAAAAATGAAACCGCGCGCTTCCATGCCGGCAACGGCGGTGATTTTCTGACCTAAGAATGGATGCAGCAAATGGTGCACTGCCAGCCGCAACGTAGCCGGGTCTTTGACGAGAGGAGTAATGTCTTTGAAGAGGATACCCGGTTTTGGAAAATCTGGGATATCCCGGATAGCGGCTTTGAGATTTTCCATATCAGAGTCCTCTCTTAGCCACTGTAACGCGGGGGGAAGCCGGTTTCAGGGCATCAAGATCTCCCACATACTGCTCGATGGCTCGTGTGATTCCATCGGAATCCAAGCCGCAAAGTGCCAGCAATTCTTCGCGACTACCCTGTTCGAGAAATTCGTCCGGCAAACCGAGATTGAGTACGGGAACGTAACACTGGCGAGATTGCAGCAGTTCATTCACGGCGCTGCCAGCCCCACCGGCGACAGCGTTATCTTCGATTGTCACGAATATCTCGTGAGTCTTCGTCAATTCGAGAATTAGCGTTTCGTCTAACGGTTTTACGAAACGCATATTAACGACGGTACCGTCGATTTTTTCTCCGGCCTCAATCGAAGGGGCAAGCAGACTGCCGAAAGCGAGTAAAGCGATTCTCTTGCCGCGACGCCGGATTTCACCTTTGCCGATTGAAAGAGCGATCATCTCTTCGATAACGGGAACGCCAGGGCCTTTGCCGCGAGGATAGCGGACCGCGGCGGGACCATTATATTGAAATCCCGTGAAAAGCATCTGCCGGCACTCATTTTCGTCGGCCGGGGCCATGATCACCATGTTCGGGATGCAGCGCATGAAGCTTAGATCAAAGCTCCCCGCGTGAGTCGGTCCATCAGGCCCGACGAGACCGGCGCGGTCAATGGCGAATAGTACCGGCAGATTCTGAAGCGCCACATCGTGTATGAGTTGGTCATAAGCGCGCTGCAAGAACGTCGAATAAATCGCGACCACCGGCTTGTAACCTTCGCAGGCCTGGCCGGCTGCTAGGGTTACCGCATGTTGTTCGGCGATGCCGACATCGAAGTAACGATCGGGAAAACGATCGGAAAACTCCACGAGTCCGGAACCCTCCCGCATAGCGGGAGTAATACCGAGCAGGCGATCATCCTTTTCCGCCATATCGCACAGCCATTGTCCAAACACTTCAGTAAAGCTCGGGCTTCCCGGCTTAGACTTCGGCAGATGATCTTTGCTGAGATCGAAGGAGGAAACGCCGTGATAAGCGACCGGGTCTTTCTCCGCCGGTAAATACCCTTTGCCTTTCTTGGTGACTACGTGCAAAAACCGGGGGCCTGGCAAATCCCGCAAGTTACGTAAAGTCGTAATCAAAGTATCGAGGTCGTGGCCATCGACCGGTCCGATGTAATTGAAACCCAATTCCTCGAACAAAGTTCCAGGAGCGACCATGCCTTTGACATGTTCTTCCGCACGGCGAGCGAGCTCCCACACGCTGGGCATACTTCGCATCAGGATCTGCTTACTACCCTGCCGCACCGTCGAATAAAACTTGCTGGAGAGGAGTTTTGCCAGATAATTGTTGAGTGCTCCAACATTGGGAGATATAGACATCTCGTTGTCGTTGAGTATGACAAGCAGATTGGCGTCGAGCACCCCGGCGTGGTTAAGTGCTTCGAACGCCATACCCCCCGTTAACCCACCGTCGCCAATGATGGCAACGGCATGGGTATCGCGCTTTTGAAGCGATGCGGCAATCGCCATGCCGAGCGCCGCGCTGATCGATGTGCTCGAGTGACCGACACCGAAACAATCGTAAGGGCTTTCATCCCGATTCGGAAAGGCCGATAGTCCGTTCTTCTTGCGAATAGATAGCATTCTTTCGCGCCGGCCGGTTAAGATTTTGTGAGGATAGGCCTGATGGCCCACATCCCAAATGAGTTTGTCTTCAGGTGTGTCGAAGACGTAGTGCAAAGCGATGGTGAGCTCGACTGCACCCAACCCAGCTGCCAAATGACCGCCCGACTGACTGACGCTGTCCAGCAAAAATGAACGCAGTTCGTCAGCGACCTGGTGTAATTGGTCTTCGGGTAGGACGCGTAAATCCGCGGGACTGCCGACGGTTTGTAGGAGAGGATATTCGTTCGCTTTATTCATTGATGTTATGAGGCCTCAAACCAGGCTTATTCGCGGGTAAAAGATGATCTTGAATCAGGCATCAGCCGATCAATTATGAAACTCGAGGTTTTCGCTTTCAAGGATAGTTGTTCTTGGAATGCCGTTTCAAGGAATTGATATCGCTTTCGCAGTGAGGGCTTAGGCGCGCCGCTCGATAATGAAAAGCGACAGCGCACGAAGGATTTCTGCCTCGGCACCGAGGCTAGATAGCGTGTCCAAAGCCTCTGCATGGAGCTCGCGTGCCTTTTGCTTTGCGCCCGCCAATCCTAAGAGTGCAGGGTAATTAGGCTTATTATTGTCGCGATCCTTGCCTTGGGTCTTACCTAACGTCTGGGTATCGCTTTCTTCGTCCAAGACATCGTCCTGGATTTGAAATGCCAAGCCGATACATTTAGCGTAATGATCGAGTTTATCGACGCTGCCACTGTCGAGTGACGGATTGGCTAGACTCGCTAGCTTGACGCTGGCGCGAATCAGGGCTCCCGTCTTTCGAATATGCATATTCTCCAAGCTCGGCAGATCCAGCGTTTTTCCAACCGAATCAAGGTCTATGGCTTGTCCGCCGACCATGCCGAGCGATCCGCTCGCGGTCGCTAAGGTTTCGATCATCGCAAGCCGGCTTTCGGCAGGCACCGCAATCGATGGATCATAGGCTAGAACGTGAAAAGCTAGCGCCTGTAGGGCATCTCCGGCCAAAATCGCCGTTGCTTCATCAAACGCGATATGGCAGGTCGGTTTGCCGCGCCGCAAATCGTCATCGTCCATGGCCGGCAAATCGTCGTGAATCAGCGAATAAACGTGAATGAACTCCACTGCGCAGGCGGGTCCATCGAGACATTGCCACGGAACGCCGACGGCCTGCCCGGTAGCATACGTCAACAAAGGACGTAGTCTTTTTCCGCCCCCCAAGACGGAATAGCGCATCGCTTGATGCAGGCGCTCGGGCATCCGGTTGGATGCCGGCAGTCTGTGATCTAACGCCGATTCTGCCCGCGCTTGGCAGATCTGCATAAAGTGATTCAAATCGGTTTCAAGATTCATCGGCAAAGGGCTTTAACGTAGGTTCTCCGTTTTCTTCCAGCAAGATCTGGACCTTTTGTTCTGCTTCTTTTAAGGCTTTCTGGCAGAAGCGGGTCAGCTGAACCCCGCGCTCGAACAGTTTAAGCGATTCCTCTAAGGGAAGGCTGCCTTGTTCCATGCGTTCGACCAGTTGCTCCAGTTCGGCCAGAGACTCTTCAAAATTAAGGTTTTTTTTGGCCATATCGGCATGTCCAACAGAAGATTCCACCGCTTTGGATGGGAGCAAACATCCATTATCTCAGATGTTGGAACTTGATAAAAATAGTCGGATTTTTGTGCTATTGCTTGATTTATTCCCATCGTGCGCCAATAGCTGAATCAACAATAATCCTATCGATCCTAAATGAGCCGATTTCGAGAGTATTACCCGACGTCTACCGGGGTGTCGTTTCGTCCACCCCATTCGGTCCATGAGCCATCATAGACCGCAACGGATTCATAACCGAGACAATACATACCGAGAGCGAGCACGGATGCAGTTACGCCCGTTCCGCATGTAGCGACGATCGGTTTCTCGAAATTGGTGTCGGCGTTCTCGAACTCTTTTCGGATCAGGGCAGGGGGCTTCAAACGCTGTGTCGCTTCGTCGATCAGCCTTTTGAAAAAGAGGTTCTTGCTTCCGGGAATATGGCCCGACCGAATGCCAGGACGAGGTTCGGGTTCGTTTCCGGTGAACCGCCCGGACGAGCGGGCGTCGATTATTTGTGTCTCGGTATTGCCAACGAGTGTTCTCATTTCCTCAATGTTTCGTACCAAGCTTGGGTCGAACCTAGCCTTGAATTGCCGGAGCTTCGCGGTTACGAAACCTGCGTCGAGCGCCAACCCCTTCGATTTCCAGTTCGCTAATCCACCATCCAGGACCGACACCCGGTCATGGCCGAATATACGGAACGTCCACCAAACCCGAGCCGAGGCCATAAAGCTATTGTTATCGTAAACAACGACATGGATCTGATTATCGATGCCCAGTTGACCGACCGATGCCGCAAAAAATTCGGGCGATGGCAGCATGTGCGGCAGCGGATTGCTTTTATCGGCAACAGCATCGATATCGAAAAATCGTGCTCCCGGAATATGGGCGGCGGAATATTCCTGCTTTGCATCGCGCCCTTGGTTGGGTAGGAAGAATGTGGCATCGAGTATCACAATATCAGAGGAATGAAGGCGGTTAACCAGCCATTCAGTGCTGACTAGAGGGGATTGCACATCTCTTGCCATGATTCGGGCCTCTATTAAGTTAGCAAGTTAACGAGAACCTGCTCGTAAACCTCTGAGAGCTTGTCGATATCCTCAATACGCACGTGTTCGTTGATTTTGTGAATACTGCCGTTGATTGGCCCTAGCTCGACCACCTGTGCCCCGGTCGGCGCGACGAAACGTCCGTCTGAGGTGCCGCCGCCCGTATCCAGCTTGGCGCGTTGCTTAAGGACGGTTTCGAGTGCCTGCTGGGTAGCTTCAATAAGTTCCGGACGGGTTGTCAGAAAAGGCGCACCGGACAGCCGCCAGCTCAGCTCATATCTCAACTCGTGTTTGTCCAAGATAGCATGAACACGTTGCTTTATTTGATCTTCCGTCAAAGCCGTCGAAAAGCGGAAGTTGAACAAGACCTCAAGCCGTCCCGGAATCACGTTTTCGGCACCGGTTCCGGCCTGAAGGTTGGATATCTGAAAACTGGTGGGCGGAAAGTACTCGTTGCCTTGATCCCAGAGCTCTGCGGTCAACTCCGAAAGAGCGGGCGCAAATCGATGAATCGGATTTTCCGCTTTGTCCGGATAGGCTACATGGCCTTGCATGCCCAATATGCGTAAGGCGCCACATAGCGATCCGCGCCGACCGATGCGGACCACGTCCCCCAGATGATCGAAGCTGGAGGGCTCGCCTATGAGGCACCAGTCGATCTTTTCGTTACGACTTTGCAAGGCTTGGATGACTTTGACCACACCGTTTGTAGCCGCGCCTTCCTCGTCGCTGGTGAGAAGCAGGGCAAGCGAACCTTTATGATCAGGGTACCGGTCGACGAATCGCGCTAGCGCCATGGTCATGGCGGCGACGCCGCTTTTCATGTCCGCCGCGCCTCTTCCGTAAAGCTGACCATCACGGATGGTGGGTTCGAAAGGGGGCGAGTTCCAATCCTCCGAAGGACCGGTCGGCACTACGTCGGTATGCCCGAGAAAAACCAGCAACGGTGCAGACTCGCCGCGCCTCAGCCAGATGTTTTTGGTATCGGCGAAGTTGAACCACTCGGTCTTGAAACCGAAGGGTTCCAGTTTGTCAGCGATCAAATCCATGCAGCCCGCATCGTCGGGTGTAACCGAAGGACGCCGAATCAGTTCGACAGTCAAATCCAAAGTGTCGCTCATAGTGCCTTTTCGTACTGTTCCGGCGAAAATCCGGTCAAAATCTTGTTGTTTGCTATTAATACCGGCCGTTTGATCAATGTGGGAAACCGCAGCATCAGTTCCAGCGCTTTTTCGCGGGTTAAGTCCATCCGGTCGGCATCAGCAAGTTGGCGCCAAGTTGTGCTCCGTCGATTAAGAAGGTCTTCCCAGCCGAGAGTTCGTTCGATGTCTTCGAGGACCGATCGATCCAGCCCGTCCTCCCGGAAATCGTGGAACCGGTAGATCAGGCCCTGCGCATCGAGCCAGGCGCGCGCCTTTTTGCACGTGTCGCAGTTTCGAATGCCATATAGATCAATCATGGATTGGATTACAACTCGAGGTCTTCGATGCTGGAAATCCGGGGCTCCTTGCGGCCATCCGATTCGGCCAAATACAAGGGTTCCTTCCGGACAGCCGATGTAATGGTTTGTTTGATTTCCATCGCATCATAGAACGGTCCGGCTTCGATTCGCACCAAAGGCAGACCGGCGGCATCGCAGATTGCTCTCAACGGATCGGCTAGCGTCGCCGATCGCTTTCCGGATAAAGAATGCTCGTAGAGTTCCAAAGCGCAAGCGACAGATAGATCGGTCTTATCGCACAGGACGAAATCGAGACAACGATCGGCAATTTGGTCGAACGTCTTTTGTGTGCCATTGCTTGCCTCTTCGTTGCGCAGGGAAATCAGCTCAGCCACGGGGATCTTGCCAAAAATCTCATAGTCTTCGCCGACAGCCTGTTTTAAGGCAAAAAAGAAAACCCGATCCTCGGGCGAAAGCAGAAAATCCTGCTTACGATAAGCGGATTTACGCGCCTTTTCTGAGGATTTCGACGAGCCTCGGATGAACAAAAACAAGGCAGCGACAGCGGCGATCCCGACAAGAATCAACCAATTCATTCATTTTTCTCCAAAACGCCGTGTTGCTTGAATAGCGGATCTCGTCGGAATAGCGCCGAGCCCTAAGCCGTCGAGAAAAAAGCAGTAGCTGCTACAAAAAAGACAACTCGGCTCGACTATTAACCGAAGGGCTGGTGTAGACGATGATTGTTTAAAGTGCGGCGCATTATACCGAAAGCGGTAGCTTCGTGTGATCCGCCAAAGAGCCGGTAATTCGGCTTAAGCCTCCAATGCCGATCAAAGGTAGGGTTCGAAAAGGGTGACAGCCTAAGGGTGTAAAGTTGTTTAAGCGAGGGGAAATATTCTCAATCGTCGTCCACGATGAACATGTTGTCATGCCGGCCCGCGTACTTATCGATGCTGCCTTCCTCGCCAAGCTTAATCATCAGTCTGACTTCGTTTTTCGAATCCGCGGCGTGCAAGGCATCCTCGTACGTAATCTTTCCGGCTTTATACAGGTCGTATAAAGCTTGGTCGAAGGTTTGCATACCCTGTTCCCGTGAGTGTTTCATCAGTTCCTTCAGTTTATGTACCTCGCCTTTACGGATGAGATCGGAGGCGAGCGGCGTGTTCAGAAGAATTTCTACCGCCGGATAACGCCCCTTGCCATCGGCGCGACGAATGAGTTGTTGAGCGACAATGCCGCGAAGATTCAGGGACAGATCCATAAACAACTGCGGATGCATGTCTTCGGGAAAAAAATGAAGAATTCGGTCGAGCGCCTGGTTGGCATTGTTGGCGTGCAGCGTGCTGAGACAGAGGTGACCCGTCTCGGCGAAGGTGATGGCATGCTGCATCGTCTCGCGAGTCCGGATTTCCCCGATCAGGATTACGTCGGGCGCCTGCCGCAGCGTATTCTTGAGCGCCACCTCATAGGACTCGGTATCAATGCCGACTTCACGCTGGGTGACGATGCAGCCCGCATGCGGATGCACATATTCCAGCGGGTCTTCGATCGTGATGATATGGCCGCTCGAATGCTCGTTTCGATGTTTGATCAGGGCTGCCAGCGATGTGGATTTTCCCGTTCCGGTCGCACCGACGAACAGGATCAAGCCACGTTTGGTCATCGACAATTCATTGAGAATAGGCGGCAGATTCAGATCATCCACCGTCGGGATGTTCGTTTCGATGCGTCGCAATACCATCCCGGCGGTGTCTCTTTGGATAAACGCGCTGACGCGGAAGCGGCCTAAGCCGGGCGATGAAATCGCGAAATTGCACTCCTTGGTATTCTCGAATTCGTCGCGCTGGCGTTGGTTCATGATCCCGAGAACGATCTGCCGCGCCTGCTCTTTGCTTAGCTTGGCATTCGATATCGGTTGAATGGCGCCGTCGATCTTCATGCACGGTTCTTTGTTGGTGGTGAGGAAGAGATCGGACGCTTTTTTTTGCGTCATCAGCATGAGCAAAGATTCAAAATCCACGAGCCTGTTCTCCAACTTTAGAATGCGGCTTTGTTGACCGCCTTGACCCGCGCGGTGGCACGCGCTACGACTCCCTTCTCGACCAGTTCCTGCAAGTGCTGGTCGAGCGTTTGCATGCCGTCCTTACGCCCGGTCTGTATGGCCGAGTACATCTGAGCGACCTTGTCTTCGCGGATGAGGTTGCGAATCGCCGGTGTGCCCACCATGATCTCCCAGGCCGCCGTGCGTCCGCCGCCGTTCTTCTTGAGCAGGGTTTGGGAGATCACGGCCTGCAGGGACTCGGACAGCATCGATCGAATGATGCCTTTTTCGGCCGCCGGGAAAACGTCGATGACACGGTCGATAGTCTTGGCAGCCGAGTTGGTGTGCAGGGTGCCGAACACCAAGTGGCCGGTTTCGGCAGCGGTCAGCGCGAGACGAATGGTTTCCAGATCGCGCATTTCGCCGACCAGAATCACGTCGGGGTCTTCGCGGAGGGCCGAGCGCAAGGCTTCGTTGAAGCCTAAGGTGTCCCTATGAACCTCACGTTGGTTGATCAATGATTTTTTGCTGGAGTGTACGAACTCGATGGGATCTTCGATCGTCAGGATATGAGAGTACTGATTCGAGTTGATGTGGTCGATCATCGCGGCGAGCGTGGTCGATTTGCCCGACCCGGTGGGGCCGGTGACCACGATCAAACCGCGAGGGTGCGTGGTGACGTCCTGGAAGAATTTGGGGCAGCCCAGTTCCTCTAGCGTCAGCACCTTGGACGGAATGGTTCGAAATACCGCCGCTGCGCCCCGATCCTGATTAAACGCATTGACACGAAAGCGCGCGACGCCGGGGAGTTCGAAAGAAAAGTCGGTCTCCAGGAACTCCTCGTAATCACGCCGTTGCTTGTCGTTCATGATGTCGTAAATCAGCGCGTGCACTTCTTTGTGGTCGAGCGCCGGCACATTGATGCGGCGTATATCGCCGTCCACGCGGATCATGGGTGGAAGTCCGGCGGACAAATGCAGGTCGGATGCGTTGTTCTTGACGGAGAAAGCGAGCAGTTCGGCGATGTCCATGGATTCTCTTCTCTGATAACTCTTGTATAAGCGTTGGGCGGTAGATACCCTTACTTTTTGGTCAAGTATAGACAAACGTATCAGCAAGATGAGGAGTCAAATACAACAGCGCCTGGATACCGTACGTGCGCGGATTCGACAGGCGGAGGCGGCAGCCGGTCGATGCCCAGGCTCGGTTCGCCTGATCGCCGTCAGTAAAACTCAGCCGGCGGACGCGATTGCCGCTGCTTATTACTACGGTCAGCGGGAGTTCGGGGAAAACTACGTTCAAGAGGCTTTGGCCAAGCAAGAAAAGTTGGCCCATTACGATATCGGCTGGCATTTCATCGGACCCATTCAATCCAACAAAACCAAGTTGATCGCGGCCCGCTTTTCCTGGGTGCACAGCGTCGACCGGTTCAAGATCGCGGAGCGCTTAAGCGATCAGCGTCCCAAAGAACTGCCGCCGCTCAACGTCTGTATTCAAGTTAACGTGAGCGGCGAAGCGACGAAATCGGGCGTTGCCCTGGAGGAGCTTAAAGGGCTGGTCGAAGCGATCGCTGAGCTACCGAAGCTTCGTGTTCGCGGGCTGATGACCATTCCGGCCCCAACGGACGCAATTGACCTCCAACGCGCGTCCTTCCGGAATCTGAGACAAGCCGCGGAACGTCTTGACGGCTTCGGGCTCGACACCTTGTCCATGGGAATGTCCGACGATCTCGAAGCTGCGATACTAGAAGGCTCGACCATGGTGCGCGTCGGTTCGGCATTGTTCGGGCCTAGGCCGCGCCGAGATACAGCGGTGTTCGATGCCGAGGGCGCCCCACATCACTGAGGGTTACTTGTGGCCCTCAGCGTTGGCTGGACGTTTTTGGGGGCGCCTCTCGTTTAGAATACTCCCGTTCGTTCGGAGATGATTTCAAATGAAAAAACAAACTTTAGGATTTATCGGCGCCGGAAATATGGCGAGCAGCCTTATTGGTGGCCTGATTTCGGATGGTTATCCGGCAGAAAATATTCTCGTATCGGATGTCGATACCGCAAAACTGAGGGATTTGGCCACGCGTTTCAGCGTTCACACGTTCGAGGATAATAAATCGGTGGTCGAACGGTCGCAGACGGTATTGTTGGCTGTCAAGCCGCAAATTCTTGAGCAGGTAGCTCGAGAAATCGCCGCTGCCGTACAGCAAGCCGGGCCGTTGATCATCAGTATTGCCGCGGGCGTTCGCGAGGCCGCTCTGGACCATTGGCTGGGCGGCGACGCAAGCATCGTGCGCTGCATGCCCAATACTCCGGCGCTCGTGAAAACAGGGGCCACCGCATTGCATGCGAACGATCGAGCGAGTCCCGACCATAAAAGTGTGGCGGAAGCTATAGTTCGTGCCGTCGGCATTGCCGTCTGGGTAGAAAGGGAGGAGCTCTTGGACTTGGTAACCGCGCTTTCCGGAAGTGGACCTGCTTACTTCTTTCTATTCATGGAAGCTATGGAAGACGCGGCGACCGAGATGGGACTGGACAAGGCTACGGCACGGCTTCTTACCCAACAGACGGCCCTTGGGGCGGCGCGCATCGCTATAGAATCCGAAGATGGTCCGGCGGAATTGAGAAGGCGGGTTACTTCGCCCGGCGGCACAACCGAAAAAGCCATCGAGATATTCGAGCGCGGAAGCTTTCGTAGCCTTGTACGTGACGCCATGAGAGCGGCAAATGCGCGGGCCGCAGAATTATCCAAGCAATTGGGAGGTTGACGATGTCTCCGGATTTTCTGTTGAATCCTGCTGTTTTTCTGATCGATACGCTCTTCAGCCTTTACATATTCGCGATATTGCTGCGGTTTTTGTTTCAGTGGGTCGATGCGGATTACTACAATCCAATTTCACAGTTCTTGATCAAGATTACGCACCCGCCGCTTCGCATGTTACGCCGTTTCATTCCATCCATAGGCCGCGTCGATACGGCGTCGCTCGTTTTGATGCTGGGACTGCAAATGCTGAGCGGCTATCTGATATTCGCGCTTCAAAGCGCTCGCATAACTTTCCCGGCATTAAGTCTATGGGCCGTCGTGCAGCTACTGGATTTGCTGTTCAATGTGTATTTTTTCGCCATCATCATTCGCGCGGTCCTGAGTTGGGTCAGTCCAGGAAGCTACAACCCCGCGGTTTCCCTACTTTACAGCCTGACCGAGCCACTGCTTCGCTTCAGCCGTCGACTTTTGCCTCCGATGGGCGGTATCGATCTCTCGCCGTTGATCCCTTTAATCGGCATACAGCTTGCCAAAATGCTCGTGTTGCCGCCGCTGCAGCAGCTCACAACTTTGCTGAACTGATTTGAGCAAGTGGTATACCTGGGACGGTCAGGTGTTGATGCTGAACGTCCACGTGCAGCCTCGCGCCGGCAAGGACGAAATCGTCGGCTTGCACGGCGATCGGCTTAAGATCCGTATCAAAGCGCCACCGGTCGACGGCAAAGCAAACCGTTATTTAATCGAGTTCCTCGCAGACGTTTTTGGCGTTGCTAAACGGGACGTGGTTTTGGTGACGGGTGAAACCGGTAAGGATAAGCGTTTCAAAATATGCTCCCCCAAACGCTGGCCGGAATGCTGGGCAGATCTCTCGAAAATGGACTGAATTTTGAATTGGTCTAAACTTCCTCCCAACTGCCCTCAGAGTTGTACTTTATTTCACGAGACGATTGGATCGAGAGTCGGAGATGAGCATCATTCATTTAGAAGACAAGCTGCGAGGCTACGGCCAATGGCGTGAGCAACTGACTCAGGCGGTTGAGCGATATCGCTCCTGGCTTGATCAGTATGAATTGAACAGCGATGCCGTAAATGAAACCATTCTGGGCATGCTCGACAGCTTGCGCACGGACCGAATAGTGCTCGCCTTCGCAGCTGAATTTTCACGAGGCAAGACGGAGCTTATTAACGCCTTGTTTTTCTCGGATACCGGCGTCCGGCTTTTGCCATCGTCCCCCGGAAGAACCACCATGTGCCCGACCGAGATCTTTTATGATCCCGAAGGCGGAGCCTATATTCGACTCTTGGCGATCGAGAGTCGCCTGAACCAGGCATCGCTCAGCGAATACAAGCGACATCCACAGAGCTGGATGCAGATCGAATTGGATTGCACCTCGCCGGTACAGATGCAAGAGGCATTTCAAGAGTTGACCGCGACGAAGCGTGTTCCGTTGGATGAAGCCAAAAAACTCGGTCTTTACAACGAAGATCTTCATCCTGGGCAAATCGTGGCGCCGGAGACCGTTGAAATTCCGTGCTGGCGTCACGCGTTGATCAGTTTTCCACACTATCTTCTAAAAGAAGGCCTTACCATTCTTGACACACCCGGCCTCAATGCACTCGGGGCCGAACCGGAACTGACTTTGCACATGTTGCCAAGTGCGCAAGCGGTGGTCTTTGTGCTTGCCGCCGATACTGGGGTCACCAAAAGTGATCTGGATATGTGGTGCAACCACGTTCGCGGCTCTCGTCAGGGACAGCAAAAGAGCGGTTTGGCCGTGGTAATGAACAAGATCGATTCGATGTGGGGGGACCTGCACGGAGACGAGATCATCGAGAAATCGATTCGCGCACAAATCGATTCGGTCGCCAGAACTTTGGAAGTCGATGCGAGCTCGATTTTTCCCTTGACCGCCAAGCAGGCTTTGCTGGCCAAAGTGAAAGGCGATGAGGCACTCTTGGAAAAAAGCCGTCTCCACGTTTTCGAGAATTTTTTGGCAGAAAAAGTCGTGAAGGAAAGGCAGAATCTTCTCGTGACATCGGTTGCCGAGAGGATAGGTCATCTAGTCGACGAGTCGACCGGCGTACTGCAGGCCCATATAGCTGACGCCGAGCGGCAGATCAACGATCTCCGTAATGTGGATGTCAATAATCGAGACAAGATCAAGCAGTTGATGATGGAGACTCGCGACCAGCAAAATGCCTATTTGACTAGCGTAAACCAATTCCAGGCAAGCCGAAGGGTATTCGCGGCGCAGATCAAGGGATTGGTCGAGTCCCTGGCACCCGAAAGTGTCGACGAGATTATCAAACGTACCCGGCGACAAATGGCCGGAAGCCTGACGACGATCGGCATGAAAGCTGTTATGTCCGGATTGCTCGAGGAGCTGAATGGCGTGCTCCTTAAAGCCGTATCGACCTGCGAGGACACTCGCAAGCTGGTGAAAGGCATATACGGAAAATTCCAGGAGGAGCACGGCTTCGCCGACCTCAAGGCACCATCGCTTTCACTCAAAAAATATCAGGCTGAGCTCGAGCGGGTATTCAAAGAGGGAGAGGCTTTTAGAGACAGTGCTTCATCAACCTTGATGGAGCAGAGCATGGTCGTGGTAAAGCTTTATACAACTGTTGTTGCGCGCGCCCGAGAGCTTTTTCTGCACGCGCACAAGGATGTCGTGAGTTGGTCCGGTATGGCGCTCACGCCGCTTATTCATCAAATCCGGGATCACAAGCGCGTGATCGAAAGCAAACTAGACGTACTGCGCAAGATCAATGAATCCAGCCAGTCCTTGGATCAGGAGATCGCTGCGCTCAGTCAGACGCTAGAACCTCTCCTCCGGCAATATGATGAGCTCATGACCATACGGCACGCGATGCAGCTGGATCAAGTTCAGTTAGAAGACGAAGTCAAAACGGAAGCTTACCGGCCATTGCAAGCGTTGGCCGGCTGATGGTTGTCATGCCGAATAAAAATCAAATCCCATACGCCGTGTCCAAGCCTCTGTCCGCGGCGTTCGAATTTAGTCAAAGCGCGGTGCTCTGGGCGGGGTGAAAACTTGGCTTTGCCCGCAGTGTTTTCTAACTGATCGCAACGTTCAAGCACGTCCAGCATTTGATGAGCATAATCCTCCCAATCCGTAGCCGCGTGAAAAAATCCGCCGTTCTTCAACTTCCGCGCGACAAGACTAATAAATTCCGGGTTGACCAATCGGCGCTTGTGATGACGCTTTTTAGGCCACGGATCCGGGAAAAATAAGTTCACTCCGGAGAGGCGTCCGTCAGTGAACTGGTTTGTCAACACGTCGACGGCGTCGGCGCAGAAAATTCGCACATTGTTCAAGCTCCGCTCTTTGAGGCGCAGTAGCAACTGTGCTACGCCTGGTCGGTGGACTTCTATGCCTATGAAGTTGGTCTGTGGCTGATCGCTGGCTAGTTGTGCCAGCGTTTCACCGTTACCGAAACCGATTTCCACGACCATAGGCGCACTTCGGCCGAAAATCGCTTCATAATCGAGAGGCGTATCTGCGGCATCTAAACCATAGATTGGCCAAAGAGATTCCATTGCCCTCCGCTGGGCTACGGTGAACCGGCCCTGACGGAGAGCGAAGCTGCGAATGGAGCGGTGGGGTGAATCTCGGCTTTCGAGCAAAGCGTTTGTCTTGGAATCAACGGACGAGTTTACGCGGTCGTTCATGGGCAGAATGCCTGATTTGGAATTCATTTGAAGCGCGGAATCGGATAAACGGAAGGTCTTAAGTTTGAACCAGGGCTATTTTAGCTGAACCGGCTCCGACTCGTGATGCGTTCTGTCGCGCATCCGGAAGGCGCTAACAACAAGAGGGGGTTCGGTCATTAGGATAAAAGCTGAATCAAACCGAGAGGACGAACTGTTCGAAAAAGCACTTTGACCGTTTGAGACTCAAATGGCGCACTTAAACCTCTAAGAGTTTGATTGCTTGTTTTTGCCCTGCCCGAACGGTTTTCCTGGAATCACTAGCGACACTAGGCGAATCAAGAAATACGATGAATTTTCCGATCCTAATCGACCTTTATCGATCGACATTTGTACGCATCATTCAAGATCGCTTTCGTTCGATGTTGAACGACCTGAATTTGGTGACGGCCGTTCAAGATACCGAAAGCTTCGATCCGACATTACAAGATCATCTTGCCGATGTTTGGTCGGATATCCGTCTCGATCGACAGGCCCTTTCAGAAAGTTTTGGCAAGGAGCTACTAGTTGCTTTTGTTCGCTTTTTGGATCAAACGAATGTCGGCGAACCAGGCTCTGGCGCGAACATCGATGAAGGCGCTGCGAGGCGAGCGGATCGAAAGACTGGCTATCGGCGGACTTTCGCAGTTGATGACAACCAGGCTCATCGGATACTAGAGATCGAGCTCCAATATCGTCAAATCATTCATCAGGTTAATGAAACTTATAGTGCGCTCGTCGGCCGAACGCCCGAGACATCATCGGTCGCCCCATGGGGTCCCACTGCAGTATTGAATGCATTCTCGGTGGTTTTGGATCGGATCGAGTTTCCAATACACCAGAAAGTGCGTCTCGTTTTGTATGGAAAATTTATCACCGACGTTCTAAGGCACCTTGATGAAGCATATCTCGCATTTCGGGATGGCTTGAATGAGTACACACTTCAAAATGGCGCTCCAGGCGAGTTGCCGGCCGATGCAAAAGGCGTAACGCCGCTGTTGCTAGGCGAAATGGCGCCAAGCCAAAAAGGCATTGGCGATGCGGTCGGTTACAGCTCTAAGAAGATAACGCCGAGTGCGGGAGCTGAGACTAGGAATACGCTCGAAAGAGCTGCTCCAGTGGATAGTCCTCAGGAAGAAAATGGAACGGAAAGACCGTGGTTCCGTCGATTCGTTCACGTACTCGCTTTCTTGCTGTTAACGACGTTACTTGGTACTGCGGCTTGGCGGTTCGGCACGCAACTGGCTGAGCGTCGGCTCGGAAGTGTCACACAAAATAAAAATCTTCAGCAGAATGAAATGCCGGGCCGAGGGGAAGCGTCAACGCTTCCCGAGAGCGCATCGCCAAGCGCTGATGTTGAGCCTACACCTTCGGACAACGCAGCACCTAGACTCGCTTTGCAAGAATCTGCGCAGCCGCCAATGGTTTCTGATCCGCGTGCGAAAAGCGAGGTCATGCGTGCGGTTGAACTGGTTGATTATCACTGGACTTTAGAGCCCATGGAAAAGGCGATGCTGTTTAACTTTTTAATTAGGAACGGCAGCGCACGTCGAATCAGCGGAGTCGAGGTGGTTTGCCTGCAGTATTCGAAGGATCTGGAGCTTCTGGAGCCTTTGAAGGCCGTGTTGCCGGAAACGATCGAGCCAAATTCGAGTAAGAATTTTACGAACATTCCAGCTGGATTTGCGAATGAGCGGGTCGACCGGGTCAGTTGTATCATTCCGGACTTAAACCTGGAATAGGTGTTCAATTCAAGGTTGGCTTGCAGCAGCACCAGTCCTATATACGCGTAATCTGCCAAACAGCCCCGTTCCCGGGCAGTGTCCAGGATGGGCACTTGAAATCCATGCGTTGCGCATGGTTCTCTCGATCGCCTCAGTCGGATGCTACTACCCGCCTGGTCGCCGCGCCCTTTTTGCTTGTGTGATTCCCTCTCTTTCCGCCTCGGCTGCGGGTCACAAACGCAATCAACGATCTCTATCTTGCGGGTTGCGTTGATTGCAGAAACTTAGTGATTTAGTCAAGAAAGCTATTGCAAAGCGAAATCCAGCCTTTAGAATGTGCATATATATGCAATAATTACATTTTGCATCAGATTGTGAGCAATGCGCTGCACTTATCGATGATTTGTGCAGCTTCCACTCACTTTTAGAAGTCATCGATCGAGGGTCAAATGGCAGAACACGAATGGGATCGAGAACACGTACGGGAGATTATCCATAGTAATAAGGATAAGCCTGGCGCGTTGTTGCCGATCCTGCACGGTATTCAAGACGCGCTAGGGTATGTACCTGCGGATAGCGTCCCGCTGATCGCCGAGGCGTTGAACCTTTCCAGAGCCGAAGTGCATGGCGTCATCAGCTTTTACCATTATTTCCGCAATACGCCGCCGGGTAAGCGCACTGTCTACCTGTGCCGAGCCGAATCCTGTCAAGCCATGGGTTCCGAGGTGCTGGAAGCCCATATCAAGCAGCGCTTGGATATCGATTACCACGAAACCACTGCTGATGGGGGGATTACTCTGGAGCCGGTGTACTGTCTTGGTAACTGCGCCTGTTCGCCATCGATCATGATCGACAAAGAGGTCCATGGACGCGTAACGGCCGATACATTTGACGATCTAATTAAAAATATGCAGGTTATTGCAAAATGACGACTGTTTACGTTCCCCGAGACTCCGGTGCGCTCTCCCTTGGCGCCGAACGGGTAGCCGCTGCCATCCGAGCCGAAGCAGTTAAGCGAAACATCCATATCGATCTCGTTTGCAACGGCTCCCGTGGCATGTATTGGCTGGAGCCGCTAGTCGAAGTGGCTACCGATCGAGGACGTGTCGCCTACGGTCCGGTGCACGTTCGCGACGTGGTGTCTTTATTCGATGCAGGGTTTCTGCAAGGCAGTTCGCATCCTCTATGCCTTGGGCCGACCGATGACATTCCTTATCTGAAGAACCAGGAGCGATTGACCTTCGCCCGTGTCGGAATCACCGACCCGATCAGTCTGGACAATTATCTCGCCTTCGAAGGCTATCGCGGCCTGCGTCGTGCTTTGGAGATGGCGCCGTCAGCCATCGTCGATGAGGTCACCACATCGGGCCTCCGCGGGCGCGGCGGTGCGGCTTTTCCGACCGGCATCAAGTGGCGCACCGTGTTGAACACGGCATCAGATACCAAATATATCGTCTGCAACGCCAATGAAGGCGACTCGGGCACGTTTTCGGATCGCATGATCATGGAAGGCGACCCCTTCGTTCTGATCGAAGGCATGACGATCGCCGGGCTCGCGGTGGGGGCAACGCAAGGCTACATCTATCTGCGTGTCGAATATCCCCATGCTCATCGTGCTCTGAACGAAGCGATCGAGGCAGCTTATCAAAACGGTTATTTAGGCAAGGACATTCTAGGCAGCGGTAAGACGTTCGATCTCGAAGTCCGCTTGGGAGCAGGGGCTTATGTGTGCGGCGAGGAAACCTCCCTCCTCGAAAGCCTCGAAGGCAAACGGGGATTGGTCCGCTTTAAGCCGCCGCTGCCAGCGATTGAGGGTTTGTTCGGACGGCCGACCGTCATCAACAACGTCATCTCGCTCGCCTCGGTGCCGATCGTTCTCGACAAGGGCGGCGAGTACTATCGCGATTTCGGCATGGGCCGCTCGCGTGGGACGCTGCCGATTCAACTGGCGGGCAATATCAACTATCCGGGGCTGATCGAAAAAGCCTTCGGCGTCACGTTGCGGGAAATCCTCTACGATTACGGCGGCGGTTCCGCCACCGGGCGGCCGATTCGCGCCGTGCAGGTCGGCGGACCTTTGGGCGCCTATCTGCCGGAGTCCCAGTTCGATACGCCCCTCGACTACGAAGCGTTTTCGGCTATTTGGGCGGTGCTCGGGCACGGCGGCGTGGTAGCCTTCGACGATAGGGTCGACATGGCCAAGATGGCCCGCTACGGCATGGAGTTCTGCGCCATCGAATCCTGCGGCAAGTGTACGCCTTGCCGGATCGGATCGACTCGTGGCGTGGAAGTGATCGACAAGATCGTCCGAGGCGTCGATCGGGAATCGAATCTGAAGCTCCTGAGGGATCTTTCCGACACTATGCTCAACGGATCGCTTTGCGCATTGGGCGGCATGACGCCTTACCCGGTGCTGAGCGCTCTCAATCATTTTCCCGAAGATTTCGGGGCTTCCACGGCAGAAAAAGCTGCTTAGACGGTAGAGTGCGTCGCACGCACCGAATCTGGTGAGCCGGCGCACCCTACGATTTAGGAGTCATCTCATGGCACTACGCGATAACGACTTCGGCACACCCCCAAGCCAATCCGACAAACTGGTCACCCTGGAAATCGACGGCTTCAGCGTGACCGTACCCGAGGGTACTTCGGTCCTCCGAGCGGCGGCCAGCATCGGCATCCAGATCCCGAAGCTGTGCGCCACCGATAGTCTCGAGCCTTTCGGTTCCTGCCGCCTGTGCTTGGTGCAGATCGAAGGCGGGCGCGGGCTGCCCGCGTCCTGCACCACGCCGGTGGCCGAAGGCATGAAGGTTTGCACCCAAAACGAGCGCTTGGCCAATGTCCGTCGCGGCGTAATGGAGCTGTACATTTCGGACCATCCGCTAGATTGCCTGACCTGTTCCGCCAACGGTAACTGCGAATTGCAGGATATGGCCGGTGCCGTGGGTTTGCGCGAGGTGCGCTATGGCTACGAGGGAGAAAATCATCTGAAGGCGGAAAAGGACGCCAGCAATCCCTATTTCGCATTCGATCCGGCCAAGTGCATCGTGTGTTCCCGTTGCGTGCGCGCCTGCGAGGAAGTGCAGGGCACCTTCGCCTTGACCCTGGACGGTCGGGGTTTCGATTCCAAAGTATCGCCTGGCCAGAACCAGGCCTTCATGGAATCCGAGTGCGTTTCTTGCGGCGCCTGCGTGCAGGCCTGTCCGACCGCGACGCTGATGGAAAAATCCGTCATCGACAAGGGCCAGCCGGAGCACAGCGTCGTGACCACTTGCGCCTATTGCGGTGTGGGTTGCTCGTTCAAGGCGGAAATGAAAGGTGCGGAAGTGGTGCGCATGGTGCCCAACAAGGACGGCCACGCCAACCACGGCCATTCCTGCGTCAAAGGCCGGTTCGCCTTCGGGTATGCGACTCATAAGGATCGCATTACGACGCCGATGATCCGGAAGAGCTTCCACGAGCCATGGCAGGTCGTCTCCTGGGAAGAAGCGATCAATTACGCCGCGTCCGAATTCAAGCGCATCCAGGCCAAGTACGGCCGCTATTCCGTGGGCGCTCTAACGTCCAGCCGGTGCACCAACGAGGAAACTTATCTGGTGCAGAGGTTGGTGCGCGCAGCTTTCGGCAACAACAACGTGGACACTTGCGCCCGCGTCTGCCATTCGCCCACCGGCTACGGCCTCAAGCAGACCTTGGGCGAATCGGCCGGCACCCAGACCTTCGATTCGGTCATGAAAGCCGACGTCATCATGGTGATCGGTGCCAATCCCACCGATGGCCACCCGGTTTTCGGCTCGATGATGAAACGCCGTATCCGCGAAGGCGCCAAGTTGATCGTGGCCGATCCGCGCGACATCGACTTGGTGAAGTCGGCGCACGTGAAGGCCGACTACCATTTGAAACTGCGCCCCGGCACCAACGTGGCGCTGATCAATGCCTTGGCACATGTGATCGTTACCGAAGGACTGGCCAACGATGCTTTCGCATTGGAACGTTGCGAAGTGGCTTCCTACGAAAAGTGGAAAACCTTCGTCAGCGAGGAGCGCAACTCGCCCGAAGCTACCGAGTCCGTCACCGGCATTCCGGCGGAAACCGTGCGCGCCGCAGCGAGGCTCTACGCCACGGGCGGCAATGCAGCGATTTACTATGGCCTAGCCCGCATATTTCACCATTCCACTCGGCGCTTCCCCGCAAAGTCGGAAACATAGCTTGGTTAGGGCCAAACGGCGGCCAATGGGTGCGATTTGGGGCCAAGGCGTGAAGAATGGGCAGAT
>Ga0196980_1000042_pt1 | contig 43708 bp, 74 predicted proteins | sample S3_1013CmetaG_FD_155486 | JGI IMG/M metagenome (GOLD analysis project Ga0196980, IMG submission 155486) | Soil microbial communities from Anza Borrego desert, Southern California, United States - S3_10-13C | ecosystem: Environmental > Terrestrial > Soil > Desert | place: USA: California... | reverse complement strand
GACCGGAACGACCTTCAACACATCCGTCCGCATCTTTGAGAACAGCGATGGCGAGTTCGGTTTCGCGACATCTGTCGCAGATGGAACCTACGAAGGCAGCTTTTTTCTGGTCGAGGACTATACGACGCTCCCTTGCACGCTGGTCTATACCACTGAAGATTCCCAGATCGCCACGCAGCGACGATACGTCAGCACCTACTTCGACACCATAGGGTTTCTTGAGTTTACGAATAATCTGGTGGTGATGCGAGTTCAACCGGCCTCGGAGGATGTCACCGCGCGCGGGTTCAATATCGATACCGGCGAGCATGAGCAAATCGCGGGTGGTGCTTATACAGTGTGGGTCGGCGCCACACTTTGCACCGCTGGCCGTTACTTTACGGCTTCTTCGCCGGAGAAACCCAAGCGGCACGCGGAGATATGGCTGACGCAGCAGAACGGATCGCCCGTGGCGCGCTACAACTTCGAGTATAACAGTCTGATCACTGCGGCGGTCACACTCGCCCAGGATATCACGAGCGGGAATAACAGCTATCGGTGGAAGGCGTTTTCGCCGACTGCGCTGATCATGCCATCGTTCGGCGTCGACATTCACGAGGTGAGTTACGCGGCATACAGTCTCTCCGACTTCACCATCAAACTCGGGAACTCATGAGACGGGGCAAATCGATCTTGAAGAACTTCACCGGTACCCGTGCGGAGAATCTGCCAGCGAAGATCCAGCAGGCGAATGCGGACCTTGAGTCGCAACTCAACCGCGGAACTGTGGTGCAGGGCATCAAGGGAAACACGATTCCGCGCGGGAAAGAGGCCGATGCAACGGTTCGGCTGGGGCCGCAGTATTTTCTCGAGTTGGCGATGTCGGATGCGCAAGGAAACCGGCGCGCTGTCACGATCCCGATGCACATGGCGGATTCGGTGGTGACCATAGCAGACGTTCCGACTGGCGGCGCAGCAACAGCGGCATCCTGCGCGGCAGCGATTAATAGCATGCTCGCTCTATTCCGGAATATTCACCTCGTCCAAAGCTAGACAGAACACTTAAGACAAGTTAAATACCAACATGGCGATTCCATCCTGGCTCTCTAAATCACCGCTGATGGCCGAGCTTGCCTCGGAATACGCCGGACTCGACAAGGCATTCGACACATCTGGCATCGAAAGCTCGTTCGGCAACGCGAATGCTTTCATGCTGAACGACGCCCGGGCGCGCTCTGGGGCGATGGCTGCGGCAGCGCAGAATCGGGCGCGCCGTTCCGGAGGGCAGGTGGCAGCCTCCTTTGCCGCGGGTCAGGCAATGATGCCGGCCTACCGTCAGCAGGCGGAATCGCTGGCGAACCTCGCTCAACTGAAACTTCAGGCGTCGGGGAGCCGCGCGCAACTCGGCGCATCCATCGCTGGCGAGATGGCAGGCCGTCGTCAAACCCAGCAGGGCATGCTGGCGGATTGGCAGAACGCCGCGCTCAATCGGGCGCAGCAGGGGCAGCAGTTCAATGCGCAACTTCAACAGCAGGGAAGCCAGTTCGATCGCAACCTTTCTCAGCAGGGGTCGCAGTTCGACCGGTCGCTTTCACAGAACTCCAGCCAGTTCGGACAAACGCTCGCATTCAACAAGCAGAACCAGGCGCACAACAACCAACTGCAGGCGCTGCAACTCGCAATGCAGATGCCGCAAAAGTCCTACTCCTGGACGGCGGACAACCGCGGGAACCTCTTGAGCGGGGCGCCTCAGTATCATGCCGCGCAGCAGCAGAACATGCGCAATAGCGCGATCCAGAATCGACTCCTCAACCTCCTATGATCGAAGACCTTTACAATTCCGAGGGCCGGATGACAGCTCGGTTTGCCGACATCGGCGCCCCGAGTCCATACGCGCAGGCGCGACAGGACATGCTGCAGCAGCAAATCGCTGACTGGAACCGCCAGTCTGCAATGCAGCCACTGCAGCGCGAGGATCAGGAGCCCGATTATCGCCGGGCAGCCGTTCAGGCCATGATGCAGCAATACCAGCAGAAGGCTCCGAGCTTCGCGATGGCCGGCAACGAAGTCCTCGATAACGGCTCTTGGCGTCCGCTGCGCGAGGGAGAGAACCCAAACGCCCTTCGGGATGCCGCTCAACAGGCAACGCAGAACATGTTTCTCAATCGCCTGAAGGGCAATCTCGCCGCCGGCACGAAGGAGCGGAAGCTTTTGGCAGACCGGAGATTCCAGCAGTTGACCGAAGACGAGCAGCGCGAGCTTTACCGGCACATCTACGGTGTCGACCTCGACGAAGACCTTTTCGCGGATCAACTCGGCGGTAATATGACTGTGGGGGACGTGCGGCAGCGTCGGCAGATGCCGGAAATGGCGAAACAGGCCGCGCAGCAGCTTGCTGGAGTAGAAGCGAGCCATGGATTTAATCCGATCTTCGCGGCCAGCGATTTCAATGCTGATCGAAAATCGGGCTATGACCCGGTCGCTCAAGTGGTGCATATCCCGGGCACCACGCGAGTGAATCCCACCACTGGCATGCCAATCCAGCAGCCAGCGCAACAGATTCCATTGCCGGCGGAAGCTCGCAACCGTATGCGCGATCTCATGGCTCTACAGTGGGGCTTCAGAACGCATGACGACATGGAGCGCCAACGCATGGCGAGGCAAGCCGCCATGCAGATGAGCATGCAGCGCGGCGCGGGAGAAGCCGCAAATACTGCGCTTGGGGCCACGCAGTTTGCGCTTGGAGGAAATCCCCAAGGCTACGAGCCAACGCCAGATTACGCCGAATGGCAGGCGCTTGAGAAACGGGCCGCGCTCGGACTATGACGCTCGAAGAGAGAATGCGGTTGGCGGAACTTCGGCATAAGTTCGCCACGCCGAAGGCGCCCAGCGCAGAGCCTACTGAAAACATTACTGGAGGGCGGCGACTACTTCGCCAGGGCGGCAATTTACCAGCTCGCATACTAGGGGTTGCTGCGGACACTCTCGCATCGCTTCCAGAGCGAGGGCTTTCTTTGCTTGGCGTTGAATCTGGAAATACTTCGCCAAGCGATTACACGACTTTTGAGGTAGGCGCTCCAACGACCGGCGGAGATGTTGCTACTGATATTCTCCTAGAAGGTATCGCACCGGAAATCCCAACTCTCCTGGGTGGCGGTGGATTACTTCGAGGTGGCGCAAGACTCGCAGGCCTAGGAGCGCGCGGTGCCACGATCGCGGGCGATACTGCGCTTGGGGCTATGTCTGGCGCCCGTCATTCTGGAGGGGAGTCTGCCGCCCAGGCTGCCGAGTTCGGGGCTCTCGGTGCGGTTGGTCAAATGGCAGCCCCGCTGCGGCCATTCATGCGCGGTGCAGCCAACGTCGCTGCGGGTGCCTCCATCGCCACCGCTGGCCAAGCAGCCCGCGGACGCGACCTCACGTCGAAGGAGGCATTGACGCAAATCGGCGTGATGAGCGCGCTCCCAGCCGCGCAGGAAGTGTTTGGCGTCACAGGGCGCAAGCTACTCCGCAGAAAAGAGCCGGCTCAGGCTATTCAGCAGGAAGCCCCGAAGATTCCAGAGAATTGGCGAGTAATCGATTCCGTCGATAACGGAGACGGGACGTTCACAACCACGATCGAGACTCCCTCTGGCCGAGCTGAGTTCAAGGGAGAGGTCCAGTATCCGGTCACTGGCGCTTCTTCGGCAGCTCCTTCGCAATCCAGCGTGGTTGATCCCGAGGCGGCTTTCTCAAGCTTTTCCCCTCCATCTCCTCGCCGATTCCGTATGGAGTCAGTGACTCCGGATAACACGGCTACGATTCCTGCCGCCGAGGGGGATGTTTTTGCCGGGCTGAGTGGATATGTGCCGGGCTGGAATCCACCGCGGCGCTTGCTCGATTCTTCCGTCGCCACCAGGCGTCTCCTATCGCCTGCGGAATCCATATCACCAAACGCCACAGTCCCCACAGCACAAGGAGTGGTAACGCCAGCAGGGCAAGTGCCTGATTCGATCGCTCTCTCACCCGAAACATCGATACAGCCTCGCAAACTTCGACCGCTTCGTAAATCGGAAGCTGGCGCTGCGTCGACAGTGCCCGTGCAGTATCTTGGCTCAACGCTCGCCGGGGCGGGGATTGGAGGAGTATCAGACGACGATAACCCAGCCCGTGGCGCGCTCCTTGGCGCAGCCATCGGCGCGGGCACACTAAAAGGAGGTCGATCGTTGATGCGACTCGCCCCTAAGGCGGAAGAGGCAGCGCGTGCGCAAATGATCGGGGATCGCACGCCGCTTGGCGGGATGGTCCGCTTTCTCGAAAAGAACGCGAAGCTTGGTCGCGACACCCGCCTCGACACCATTCTTGAGCAGTCGCGCGGCACGGTCGAAACGCTGACTTCCGACACAGCGGCAGCACTCAAAAGCGCCGCCGCCAATGTAGCTTCGCTCGACCCGATCAAGCGATCGTTTGTGGACTCCTACCTTAAGTCCGACCGCAGCCCTGGTGCGGAACTCATGTTGCGCGCATCCCCTCTGCCGGAGAACGTCAAAGACGCGCTCGTGAAGGCGAGTGGGATCAAGAGCGAACTGCAGAAGGTTGTCGCTTCCGGGGAGCGGGATCCGGAGAAGATCAAGCTGATCAACGACAGCCTAGGGTTGTGGCAAACACAACAGTACCGCGCTTACGTTCAGCCCGAGAAGTGGCGACCAGATCGCAAGCTGCTGGATCGCGTTGTTCAGGAGCGCATGGGCGGCCGCATCATGGCCAATTCAGACGAAGCCCTTGTGCGCAAGGATGCGGAAGATTGGCTGAAGGAAGTCGCGGCTTTCGATGGCGATTTTTCGCGCATGGCGAACGAAGGAAAGTCGCGCATCTCGCAATCCCTCTACAAGGAGCGGAAGCTTCTTTCTCCGGCAGTTAAGAAGATTCTTGGCGAGATCGAGGATCCATTCGAGCGCGAGATTCTATCCGTGGCGAAACTGGCGAAGTCTGCCGTCACCGCGAAAGCGATTGGCGACATTATGAAGCTGCCCGACAGCAAGGGTGCCAGGTTCGCCATGACGGAGGCTGAGTGGAAGGCAGCGCACGATGCTGCTGAAGCAGCGGGCGATAGTGCGAAGCTCAAAGAGCTTCAGGGCTACACCCGAGCGCCGTCCGGACAAGGCGTAGGCGGACTCGGTGAAGTCGCAGGAATTAAGGACGGACAGCCGATGTTCGTGCAGCGCCAAGTTCTCGATGCACTTCGCGCTGGTCCAGGTCACGCCGGAATCGATTGGGAGGATGGCATCCTTGGAACGATGGCGAAACTCAATCGGATGCCGAAGGCGTCGATGACGCTATACAATCCGGGTTCCTGGTTGAGAAACTACGCGCAGACCGCGCTGCAAGCAGTGAGCGCGGGCGTTGACCCGGTCTCCCTGGTGAAGAACTATCGTAAGCTCAAGACGAGCCCAACATGGATGAGGATGGCCCGCGAAGATGGAATTCTAGACGCCCACTTCGGGGCAGGGGAGTTTCGTCGACAAGCCGACAACTTTGACCAGTTGCTCAAGCCGTGGTGGCGTAGGATTCCCGGCGCAATCCACGACAAGGTGAAGGCCGGATACGGAAAGCCGGACCAATACGTTCGCGGAGCAACCTACGTGAAGTTCCTCGAGGAAGGTATCGCCAAGAGGATGCCGATGCCGGAAGCGCGGCGATACGCGATCGAGGCGACTAATCGGTACACGATGAATTACAGCAACGTGGCACAACTCGTTGGCGTGGCTCGAAACATCCCGTTGTTCTCGCCCTTCCTGACGTACTCCGCTGAACTTACGCGGATCATTAAAAACCTCGCCCAGGATGTGGTGACGAACGAGAACGGGCGGCGGATTCCGTCCACTGTTGCGCTGCTTTCTCTGTTCGGTCTCGGTGGCGTGATCAAGAGCGCCACCGCGGAGGTGAACTTGGATGAAGAGGGGCGAAAGGCGCTGAACGAAATCCTAGAGATGCTTCCACCGCAGCTGCGCGCGAGGATTAATTCTCCGGTGGACTATGACAAAGAGACAGGGCGTATGCGGCTCCGAAACCTTGCGCCGTGGCTTCCGGCTGGCGACTTCACGGTGTTCGCCAAAAACCTACTATCTGGCGATTTTGAGGCGGCCGCTGACCGCAACCCCGTTGCATCAATGCAGAGCTCGCCGGCGCTTAACATGATCTCTGAGCTTGTGCAGGGGCGAGATACCTACAGCGGTCGCGAGAACACCGGCATCGACCGATACACGCGTCCAATCCTAAAACAAGCACTGCCGAATTGGTTCCCTGGCATTCCTGGTGTTGTCGGACCGAACTACCGCGGACAGCAGCTCATTGACGCATTCACGCCGAACGAAGATGGGTCGCTTGGAATCACAAACCCGAGCACTGGGCGCCGCGAAACACCGGGGACTGCAATCCGCGGTCTTTTGGGAGACTCCGTCATGGAGGTATCGAAAAAGAGCCTCATTCGTAGGGCGCTGGGAGAAAATGAGAGGGAGTTTTCCGAGGCTCGAAGAATTCTGCGCCGCGTCACAAACACAGACGCCGCTCCGGCGGTAAAGGAACGGGCTGTCGAGCAATACCAAGCTACGGCACGCAGACTAATGCAGCGTCGGGAAGAGATCGCGGCAAAGGCTGATCAGTGACCGTATTTCCCCTGGAGATACAGGTTTTCCTCAAGTTTTTCTTTTTGGCGCGGCGTTAAGTTTTGCCGTGGGACATCGCAGAATGTGAATCCCACAATAACAGCAATCACGATAGCGGCAGTGCCGCAGAAGTGGAGCGTGTCTGTCATGATCCAGCGCTGAATGTCTCGGAGAAATCGGCGCATACCGCGCCTCTACCGCACGCAGGCCGAAGGTCAAATCATTTGGGTGCGGGGTCCTGCGCGCGGAGGGCTTTACACCTCTTGTTGATCGTGTCTTATGCGGCAGTATGCCAAGTCCCCTATTCGAGATCATCCGCAACGCGATCCGCAATCGGCAGCAAGTCATTGCGACCTACGACAACCTGCGGCGCGAGCTGTGCCCGCACGCTCTCGGTTACAAAGACGGCACCGAACGAGCGTTGTTCTTCCAGTTTGGTGGGATGTCGAGCAAGGGACCGATCACTCAGGATGGCAGAAACAATTGGCGCTGCCTTTTCCTCTCCGCATTGTCAGACGTGGTCGTCCAGGATGGCGAGTGGCACACTTGGGAAAATCATTCTCAGCAAAGCACCTGCATCGATGTTATCGTAGAGCAGGTTGATTTTTAGCAGCCTCATTCCACTCGGTAAGCATCTGGAGAACATCCTTCTCCGGAAGTGTGTCGCCCCAAGAGGTCAGGGCCACCGTGAGGTCGTTCTTTCCGCCAAGATGGTCGATGGCTTCGACGATCTGCTCCACGATCTTGTACTGAATTGGGGTAAGTTTTTCGATGTGCATACCCCCTGAATCGGATGATTGGATGCCACTGGGTGCGAGGGAAGACAGACCGTGAGCCGCATTCATGAATGCAGACCCAAACATGAACATCATTCATTGTCAACGTCCTTGAATACCGGCCCGCTCGTGCTATTCCGCATCCATGCGCCCCCGCATTCCTCCCGCTCAGGCTTTGGCCTGGCTGCAACAGTTCCAATCCGGACAGACCGCGATGGCGATCGCTCGGGCGGATGGGAGGGCGAGATCAACCGTGCTGAAGCACCTTGGGGCGTTCGGCGTGAAGCTGCGCCCAGGAGCACCATCAATGGTCGAACGTGCGCCGGAGTGGAAGAAACGCTACGAGGCTGGCGAGAGCGTCCGCAGTATTGGCCGCTCCTGCGGCGTTCACTGGCACACGGTTCTCCGTCAGATCAAAGCGGCCGGGGCGAAGATTCGCGGTTTGCGAGTTCGCGGATTCTACGCCTGAGCGACCGCGTCGATGTTATCGCCTAAAGCAACAGGCCCGCCAGCCGTGGGAGCTAGCGAGCCTGCGCGATGATTCAAGACTTCGCGGAAGCTTAGCAGAACCACGGTGCGCGGCAAACAAAATCGCACCGATGAATAACTCAAAAAACGCGGATCCCTCCACTGCGCTGATGGGTAAGCTCGTTCTCAAAATCTAAAAACCGGATTAGACGCCTGTGACACTCGTGACAACCGTGACACTCGCTCCGTAATACCGCGGTTGAGCCAAACTGATCCATGGCGCCGACCCTCACCCATCTCCAAGCCGCCGCGTGATGCCACGCGGAGCAATGCGTCCGGTCTCGTTTCCATCCGCGTCGTAAATCACAATCTCGGTCTCCTTGAGACAGTCGGTCGCGTAGCTGAGCGCGTATTCGAAAGAACGATACCAGAGCTTCAGCGTGCCGCATTGGATCTCGTAGCCGTCCTTGGTCGGTCTCGGGCGGATGATGCAGGTGTCGGGCATGGAGTTACGTCGCCTTGAAGAAGATGCGGCGAATCCAGCGAGGCTGCTGGCGCTTCACTCGGCGCTGCTCCCATTCTTCGCATTTATCGATAAGCCAAATGAACGGAAAGAACACCAGCCCAATGGTGCAGATCAACCAAGCTCCGAGGGTAATCCCGACGGTCTGTAATGCAATCAGCGGCACAAGTGCGATCTGCCAGACCACCCGGTATTTCGACATTTTCTCGAATACGAAGGGCGGCGGAAATGGAATGAGTATTCTCCAGAAAGGCGGGTTCCAGTCTTTTGCGTTCATGCGAATTGGCGCGCGGGGTTAGGGCTGGTCAGTCGATATCGAGCGCATTGATTCCGCGCTCGGAAAGGATGTGGCACGCGGCCTCTGCCGAGACCGGATGAAGCAGGGAAACGCCATCCCACGCTCGCCAGAGGGCAATCAGGTCATCAGTGCTCATCGCACGAGCATCGGGGTAATCCGATGGCTCTTTGTAGTCGTAAACTGTGACGAACTGAAACATGGCGTCATCCTAATCTTCCGGCACGGGTGGGGCGAGGCTGCTATTGCCCCCCGTCGATCTCCTCTTGCGTGATCGGGCGGCCGGTTGCGGGGACAGTGGGGAATGACTTTTTCGCCGCCTTGGACTTCTGTTCAGCGGCGAAGTCCTGGATCATTTCTCCGACGGCTTCGCGAGCGAGCGCGGCGTCCGTCGGGTTGCTCTCTTCAAAGTCGGCAATGTCCTGTAATTGGCGGGCGAGCAGTTCTCGTCCGCTTTCGAGACCTTCGAGTTGCTTGATCAGGGCGCTGAGGTCTTTCGCAATCTGCGACGTGTCCGCGTCCGGTTGGCTGTAGTGTTGATGGAGTCGGCGCGCTTGGGCGATTACTCCGATGAGTGTTGGCGGTTTCATATGTGGAACAATCGTTCAGGCGGCATTCTTCAGCAGGTGAATCTCCTGCTCAAGGTGTGCGATGCGCTCGGCGTAACGCTGCGCAATGGCCTCCACCTTAGCGAGGCGGTGTTCCAGGCTTTCACCGGGCTGTGATGGTACGGCACGCATGGATTCAGTGGGTGCCAGCTTCTTACCGCTGTAGCGGAGATGCTTCAATTGGCGTTTGTGAATCTTCTGAACACGCTTCAGCGCGTAGTTGTGGCGCTGCTTGCTGTTTCCGGCAGGTGACTTTGCGAAGAAGTGCCGGTAATCCGCGATCTCGGCCGCGGTCAGTTCCTTCATCCATTCCTCGAACTCTGGCGCGACGCTCTTCGGAGCCGCCTCTTTCTTCTTCGCCTTCGGCTTGCAAGCCTGCATCTCTCGAATCTTGTCCACTGTGGCCTCGCGCGAGAAATACCACGGCTTTTTCTTCGTCTCGTCGAGCCATGCATGCAGCCCGTCGTGACACGGAGCGCAGAGGCACATGATGTCCTCTGGCGTGCATGATTCCAACGGTTCGCGGTAGGTGATGTGATGGCCGACTAGCTTCTCCTTTGAGTAGCATGCCTCGCAGCGTCCTCCTGCGATTGCGAACGATTGCCCGCGTAGGTTCGCCCAATGTGCGGAAAGCAAATAGGCTTCGTAAATTCTTCTCCTGTCGCTCATGTGGTTGGGTTGTTCTCATTGGCATGGGGCAGGCAACGGATTCCGCATCCGGTTCGCCTAACCAATGATCCCCCTCACTGTGGGGCGCTGCGGCTCTCTGAGTTCAGTTGCGGGCAATTGGCGTGTGGCGACGCCTACGTTTTACGCAGCACCCAAGGAGCTTATCATACTCATTTGGACACCTTGCACCCGCACCGTATCGTGAACCGAGTGCTGCCTCGACCGCAACTGAACTCAAAGAACTCGCCCGCTTGCCAAAGCGAAAAGCCGCTGGCGAACTGCTACCTTCGATCCAGCGGCTTCTCTTTGAGCGAAATCGTTGAACGCAGTAGCAGTTGCGAACGTCTTTCTTCTACACCGTCGTCAAACCGGGTCAAGATTTTCTTTGCAGCCGGGCCATGTCGACCTTGAGAACGGTCACTGTAACATTCGTTCCCCGGACTCGCTCGGTGTATTTCACGGAGCCGGCGGTGAGAAGCCGGAGAAAGGCGAGGTAGGCGGCTGCGTCGGTCTCGTCGTCGAGGTTGAAGCGGCGGAATGCGTGCGTCGGCTTCTTCCTTTCCCGGCGCTTGCGGTCGATCTCGATTTCTCTCGCCTGACCCTCTGGCGTGGCCCGCTGCGCCTGTTTGTTTGCCGTCCTCGCCGCGATGAACGCTGGATCACTCCTCCGGCGCTCGTAGTAGGCCTTCAGATACGCCTTCTGCTTTTCGGGTTCGTAGGGCATCAGCGCGAAAGGTAGCTGCGCTTTGTGGTCGCTGGAGTTGTGTGCCCGAGGGCATCTTGCGCGGCCTTCACGCCCTTCGCTTCGCGATCAAGCAATTCGTGCATCAGTTCGCGCTGGTGGTCGGCGTAGAGCTTGCGGAGTCGATGGAGCGGCTTCTGGTCGATAATGCCGTGCTTTTTCAACCAATCCTGTGGAACCCGTTCAAACCACCATGCGCGCATCTGCATTTTTGGATCCGGAACGACGGGCGTGTCTGGCGGATTGGTCGCCGCAAAATCCTCGAGATAGGCGCGCAGTTCAGGGTTGATGACTGGTGCCCGCCAGCTTTTGCCCGTCTTGGTTTGGAAACCCTCCTCCGGCCGATCGCGCAAGACGATATCTCCGCCCTCAAGCCAGCCGGCCCGGCATGCTTTGATTTCGTCCCGACGTAGGCCGGCGAAGCGAGCGATTCCGACGACCAGCCAAAGAGCGATATCCGCTTTGCGCAGCTTCGCCCAGGCCGTAAGCATCGACGTGTCATCAATCTTAGCCGGCGTAATCTCTGGCTCCGGTAGGCGCATCACGGTTTCGTTGCAATCGCTCCGGAAGCTGAAGCCGGCCTTTTCGTAGATGCGGATGAGCGGAGGAATGAAGATCGATCGCGCAAGGCGAATCGCAGAGTTGATCGTGATGTTCTCCCGGCGCCGCGTGGCGTAATCGAGCTTGCCGCCGAGGTCCGTGATGCAGGCGCGCTGGTACGCGACCCAAAGGTCGGGCCCGACTTCTCGCGCCGTGACAGCATCGAGCTCGCGTCCGAGCGACTTGCGGCAGATTGTCCGAAGACGATAGACGTTCACCTTTGCGGCGCGATCTGCCGCGGTTTTCGGGGCGGAGAGGTAGAGTTGTGTCAGCGCATCCAAGTTCCCGCCACCCTTCTTTGGCTCAGAAACGCCTTCATGTTCCTGGAGCCATTGCAGAGCGCGCTCCTTCGCGATCATCAGGCTGCATGTGCCGGTGCGGTAATCGGCTCTGTGTGTTTTGGCCCGTGACCGGAGCCGCCAGCCTTGAGGCTCGAAGAGGAGCGGGTAGTCTCGTCCGTGAAATCTGACCTTCGACGGCTCCGTTCGCTTCTGTCTAGCGTGGGGCTGGCGTGGGGCTGGCGATTCCATGCTGGACTTATTACTCGCTCCGGACACTCGCGCAACCCTCAAGCCAATTTCACAAGAGGCGCACCGGAGGATATGATACCGACGGAGGGGCTCGAACCCACACGTCCTTTCGGGACACCAGATTTTGAGTCTATTGACGCATGGCTGTGGAACACTGTTGAATGCAGCATTCAATGGGAAACGTGGGGCTTACAATGGGGCTGAAGTCGTTCACGCAAATGAATGGGCGGGTATTCACCTACGTAGAAATAGGCGCGCGATAACGAAAACTTTCTGTGCTGCGCGCGTGTTCCTTGCTGCGAACCCTGGGGTTCCGCATGAAAATACCTCACTCCTCCCCCGCGTCTCCCCGTGCCCGGAAACCCCTAGTCCGCGTCTTTCGCGATTTCTTCCGCGAGAGCCTGAGCAACCGCCTTTTTGGTTGGCGTCTTCCCGGCCGCAAGTTGCTCCTTCACGATCGCCTCGATTCGCGCTTCGAGCCACGAGCCGAGTCGCCCCTTGCCGGTTTTGACAAGATTCAAAATGCCGGCGTCCAATCGATCCCGCTCGTATCCGGTTATCGCCGCCCATTCTGCCGTGAGGTGGTGCTCCTTTTGGGACTGGCCGTCGTAGCGGATCAGGCCCTGGATGTATTCGCTCGGCGTCCGGTATTTTCGGCGCTTGCGGAGGATCTCCATGACCTCGAAAAGATCGTCGGAGAGGGTGATTGCGACACGTTTGGCCATGCGGAGTTATGGTCTGCGGGAAAGTTATTCACAAGCGAGGTGTACACCGACACACCCAGTGTGACACTGCGTACAGTTCTCAAGCGGGGCTGAAGCTGCGAAATTGCCTCCAGGTATGAAAACAAAATCTGTCCGCATTCCGCGGGAGCTTCTCAAGCTGGCGGATCGCTTTGGGTGCAAGCCGGACGTGCTTGCGATCCGTGTCATGATCCAATTCGCCAAGGCGCGCAGAACGCGCCTGACGCTCAAATCGCTTCCTCGTTCCGTTTCTTGAGTTCAGCAGCGCGCACTTTCTTCGGGTCTCGACTGTCGATGAACACTCGGAGCGCCCTCCTCAGCAAGAGCGAATCGTTGTCGCGCTCCTCCTCATCCATCGCGCACGCAAGGAACTCGTCATAGAGATCCTTCGGGATTCGCGCGTTGATTGTCACCCTCTTCGCTTCGGGTTTCTTTTGATTCTTCACGTGTCTCACGTTGTGACACATTTTCTAGGTTTGGAATTACAAATTTCACCGAAGTAACAAAAAGGTGTTGCACGCCGTCTTACGTTGTAATACATCGTGTGACATGCAATACGACGCTGAAGCGCGGTTCCGGATTCCGGACGCATGGCTGAAGGCCCTAGAGGAGGAGGCACAAGAGGAGGGGCTTTCGGTGTCTGACATCTACCGCCGCGCGATCCGCAAACACCTCGGTCGCCGCGCCGCTGTGCCGAGGAAACAGAAATCCACCCGATAACCCCATGAGCTTCTACAGCGTTCCGCAACTTGTGGACATCACCGGCAAGACACCGTCGGTCATCTACGCCGCGATCAATGAGGCGGAGAAACCGAACTTCCTGCCCGGGCGCAAGCAACCGCTGGTTGTCCCGATTCGTCGGCGGGGGATACGCGGGCTGCGACTCACCGAAAACGACGCTCGGGAGTTTGTGAGCCTGTTCTGGGGCGTCGATCTGGACGCCGCGAAGCAGCGAGTCAGCACCCAAGCCGCCCAACCCACCCGCTAACATGACCCGAACCCGAGCGAAAGAACTGCTGCCGATTATCGAGGCGTATGCCAATGGAGCCGATGTTGAATATCGCATTCACGGCGATACTGGCGATACTGGCGACCCATGGCATCTGACCTCAGCGCCGGACTGGGCCCTCGGCTTCGACTACCGAATCGCGCCGAAGCCGGTGACGCGGGCGTGGAGCAAGCCGGAGGATGTGCCGGGGCCGGTTTGCTGGCTAAGGCTCCCTGGAGGCGACGTAATGGTGATTGGTTTTGATAGCCGCGGCATTCAATACGCCGGATTAGACATGATCGCTACTTGGCTTTGGAGCCAGATCGACACGGTAAGATACTCCACCGACCGAGTCACCTGGCACCCCTGCACCGTCACGGAGGATGCGCGATGAGCGGCTTCTTCGCCAGTCTTTGCGTGCTTGTTGGCGCGTGCCTAATAGTTGGCGACATTAGTTGCGAATCAGGAAAGCGACAGGCTCGCCATGAGTCTGAACGCTGCGCCGTCGAAACCGGCCACGCCGAATACTACCTGAATGAGAAGCACGAGCGGGCCTTCCGCTGGAAGCCGCTGAACGGAGGTGCGAAGTGAGCGAGAAGATAACTACTCCGCTGACTGGCAAGCATTCCCTCCTCGGCTGCCTCGTCGATTACGACGAGAAAAGCGTGACTATCATATTGGAGGCCCCGGGCTTCTGTGAAGACCCCAGCGACCTCGCAGGCATCCGCTTCAAGCTGGGCGGAATTACCAGAGACCCGATGGGCTCACTCGAAGAATACGCTGAGATGGCGCGCAAACTTCAGAAGACAGGCTTCCCAGACATCAACCTCGCTCCCGGCGTCGCAACGCTCATCACGAACGAGGAATACGAAGAGCGATACGGAGACTAGCCATGAAAACCACAATTTTCCCGCTCCCTACCGAGGAGTTGCCCTGTCTGATCTTGACCGATCGGATCGCAAAACAGGGCGGCGGTCGGCTCCGTGTTGGGGCTGAGCGCGTGGCTACTATTTGTCAGCGTAGCTCAACCGGAGAGAGCACCGAGATTCTACCTCGGAAAGATGCGGGTTCGAGTCCTGCCGTTGACGCCAATGACAGCGGATGCGTGGAAAGCTGCCACGCTCGGAAGTGTGGGAACTCCGGGGTTACTACCGGGTATCTGGATCGTGCGCATGGGGATTGGCTGAAAGACTTAGCCCCTGTTGGTGCGAGCGATTTGGTCCGGCACACTGCGGCGTATAGCCAAGGCACGAAGAGACTGCGCCCACTGCTGAAGGTCTCAAATAGCCGGGTTAGCGTCCGGCCCGCTGTCACCTTTTTAAACGCGAGCGGACCAGCAGCGCAGATGCGCGGCGTTCTGACCAAGGCTAACCGCTTTCCAAGCGCGACGCCCAACAAAGTATCGGTTCCGGCAACTACGGATAGGGTCGCAGTCTCCAAAGCCGCAACGACCCGAGATAGCCGCTCCGCTCGCACCTCCTTCATGTAGCAGACGAGATGGGGAACCACCGACCGGGGAGGGCCACGGACCCGGCGGTGAGCCCTGTGAAGAAATAAAACACCAAACCTATGAACCTCCGAATTCTTCAACCACTGGAAGCACTCCGCACTCGATTTGAAATCGCGGACGCCTGGGCGCGCAAATGGTCCCATCAGGTGCCCGAGTCTCTCGGGCTCTTCTACCCGGAATCGCTGACCTTCGTCATCGTGGCGGACATTCCGTTCAGTCGCCGCCGAGAAATCATCCGCGAAGCCGGGACCATTTTCGGACGCGACTCGTGGACCTCTGAGGAAGCCGGTGGCCGGGTCCACTGGAGCAAGGTCGTCGATGGCGTGAACATCCGGATTACTGGCGTTGAGCCGCCAACCGCTGTCGCCAAAGCCAACGTTCCGCCAATGGCGTTCGCGGCTTAACACGTTCGAGTCAGCACTTTTAACATGCCAAATCTAAATAAAGTAATGCTCATTGGTAATTGCACCAGGGAGCCAGAGGTTAAGTTCATCCCGAGCGGAAAGGCCGTCTGCCAGTTCGGTCTCGCCATCAATCACAGCTACAAGACGGAGGCTGGCGAGAAGCGTGAAGAGGTCACCTTCGTGGACATCGAGGCATGGGGCCGACTCGCCGAAATCATCGGCGAATACGTGAAGAAAGGTAAGCCGGTTTTCATTGAGGGACGCCTGAAGCTCGAAACGTGGGACGATAAACAGAGCGGCACGAAGCGGTCGAAGATGAAGGTTGTCGCCGACCAGATGCAGCTTCTCGGCGGGAAGGACGACCGGCCGCCGGCAGCTCAGCAGCCGAAGCCGCAACCGAAAGCACCGCCCAGACCGCAGGCTGACCCCGACTTGGACGCAGTCGTTCGGGACGAACCATTTTAACCTATGAACACCACTCAACCACTCGCGGTCATTGAACCGCAACAGCAGGTCACGCCCAGCACCGGACAGCTTCTCGCCGCCGTTGTGCAGGGCGGCATCACTGGGCAGAACGTAGATGTTCTAGAGCGCATTGTTGCGCTGAAGGAGCGCGAGGACAAACGCGAGGCGGAGCGCTTGTTCGCAGATGCCTTCGCCGATCTCCAGGCTGAAATGCCAAAGATTGAGGCTAAAAAGATCGTGCCGGGTAGTCGGCAAGACGAGGTGCGCTATAGATATGCTCCCTACGAAGAGATCATGCGGCAGGTGCAGCCTTTCCTCGCACGGCATGGCTTCGCTGTGACCTTCGACACGGAAATCAAGGAACCCCGTGTCGAGGTTACCTGCACGCTGATCCACCGCAGCGGACACTCTCGGTCAAATAAGCAGGGCGCCCGCATCGGCAAAGGCCCGCCAGGATCCAGTGAGGCTCAAGGCGACGGAGCGGCGACCACCTATGCCAAGCGGTTTGCCCTGTGCGCAGCGCTAAACATCGTCGTCGAGCAGGACTCAGATGGTCGCGATGCCGACAGCGGCGACACCATTACGAAGGAGCAGGCTGCCGACTTGCGGCTTCGGTGCGAGGAAACCAGCACCGACATGGCGAAGTTCTGCCGCTGGCTCGGCGCATCCGGCTTCGAAAGCATCCGCGCCAGCGATTGGGAGCGAGCCGACGCAAAGCTGAAGGAGCGGGAGGCTAAGGCCCGTGCCTAAGGTCTACTCCGAGCAAGAAGCCGAGCAGGGCTCAAGTGAGTGGATGCGGCTGCACCTTGGCCGTCCCACCGCGAGCGGGTTCGCCGACTTCATGACGAACAGTTTCGAACCGCGTACCGGCGAGATGCCAAAGACGTACCTTGCGAAGAAGCTCGCCGAAGTGACTTGGGGCCCGCTCCCGGGATTCACGAGCCGCGCCACGGAACAGGGTATCGTCATGGAGGAGGAGGCAATCCCGTTCTTTGAGATGGAGTTCGACCTTGAGACGTATCGAGTCGGCTTCGTGGTCGGCGACGATGGCCGCTGTGGATGCTCTCCAGACGCGCTGATAGGCGAAGACTCCGGGCTGGAAATCAAGTGCCCGAATCCGGAGACCCATATCAAGTATCTCCTGAACGGCACCTTGCCGAACGAGTATTGGTGCCAGGTCTACGGGAGCCTCTACGTCACCGGCCGCGCGGAGTGGCACTTCTTGTCCTACTGCCGGAAGCTGCCGCCGTTCCACCTCGTCATCAAGCGAGACGAGCAGTGGATGGATAAGATCGGGCAATGCCTCGCGAGGTTCTACCGCGATTTCGACGCCGCGCTGGAGCGGATAAAACCCCAAAAGCTAGCCGCCTAATGCAAACCATCCTCAGAAACTCACACTCGCAACCGAGCTTATTATGAGCGAACAAATCACCACAACTCAGGACTCCTGGCTCTGCCGGAAGGAGGTTTCGTCGGTCTTCAACAAGCGGACAGACCGCATGGATAATACGATCCACTGCCAGCTCGTGTGGGGGCACTGGTTTTTCCCGAAGCCTGGAGATACTCGCTACAATGGGCCGCGGGTTATCGGTAAGTCATACCACGAGCTGACCGGACCGACTGCCGAGAAGTCGATTCAGGAATACGCAGACGACCTGAACCGCCGTCAGATTCCCCCGAGTGAAGTGCCTGACTTACGACCGGCGCGCGCACTGAGGCACGACCCGAATCAGCTTTCACTGGCGCTAATGCTGAAGCCGAGGGAGGTTAAGTGAAGACTCTCATCGCTGTAGACCCCGGAGCCTCCGGGGCAATCGCATGGCTCCCGCAAGGCGGAACGCCCGCCGTGGAGAACATGCCGGAGACCCGCGGGGATGCCATCGCGCTACTTCGCCAAATCGCCGAACCTGGAGCGGTCGCCTACATCGAGAAAATCAACGGCTGGATTCCGGACGGTGGCGCGGCGCAGATGTTTGAGTTTGGGAAGAACGTCGAGCGGGTCGGCTGCATCCTAGAAACGCTAGGCGTTCGGCTCATCGAGGTTTCGCCGAAAGATTGGCAGAAGGCGCTTAGCCTTGGCGGAACTGGCAAGCAAAAGGTCCCTTCTCCGCCGCGGGGCTTAGACAAAGCCGCAAAGAAGGCATGGCGAGTCGAACACGCTGACGAGATCCGCGCCATCAAGGCGAAGAACGGCGCAATCGTCCGCGACTGGAAAAACAAGCTGAAGGCCGAGGCGCAACGCCGGTTCCCCGGCCTGACTGTCACTTTGAAGAACGCGGATGCGCTCCTGCTCCTCGAATACGCCCGAATCCAACCATGAACCCTCACAGACCCCAATCCTACGCCTGGAGCCATCGCCGCCTTTACCGCGTGCTGCTGCCGGTCGCGTTCTGCGCGGCATTGATCGCAGTGGCTGGCTTGGTCTCCTGGCTGCGGAGGCCGTGAGCGCCAGCGTTCGAGACTACGAATGCTACCGCGAATGGCTTGAGGAGCAGGCAGCGGCTGAAGCGGAGGCTGAGGAGCGAGCCGAATACCTGAAATCATTGACCGAAGACGAACCCGAACCCGAACACCGATGAACGAGAAACCCGAAAATCCACCGGCCTTTCCGCAGACCATTGACGACATGGGAACGCTGACCGTCCGCACGCAGGGCATGACCCTCCGCGACTACTTCGCCGCGAAAGCGATGCAGGCAAGCATCTCCCGTGACCCTGAGCACATGTTGGGCGGTTACAGGGACTACCAGACACTTGCTCGGGAGGCATACAAGGCTGCCGATGCAATGCTTCGCGCCCGCTAAATCCCATGAAACCGAAACTAATCACCAAACTAGGCCGCGAGCGGATGCAGCGGATGATTGCGTATCTGCGGGAGTTGCCGCCGGAGCGGTTTGATTACAACACCATCGCGAAGGACGAGTGTGGATCAGTTGGATGCGTGATTGGCCATACCCCGCACATCTTTCCCGAGTTTGCAAAATACAAAAGGTGCGACGAGGGCATCAGAGTAGAGGTGGATGGGCTCACTTCGTATGTGAAGGCTGGCGCGATCATATTCGGGCTAAATGAGTATGTATCGGAGGACTTGTTTACCGCTGGCGCGCACTTCATTCGGAGATTGAAGCTGCCTGTTTGCGACCCGAACGCCACCCCCACCGAAGTCGCCGACATGCTCGAATCGTTCCTCTCGCAAGTGGACGACATCGAGGAACCCGCCCGCCCCGCCTGATCCCCGAGCAACGAAGGAGACGAATCTTTTCCAAAGCAACCACTGAACCTGCGTCAAAGTATGCTCACTAAACACCACAAATGGACTATGACGGACCTTCCGGGAAGGAAGGGAAAAACCAAACTCACGGCAGTAAGCTCCCCCGCCGAAGTCATCCAATGTCTCAAGGAACCGGAAAAAACAGTCGGCGCATCCACTGCTGGGGACAGCGGCGCTCTTAACGTCTATCGCGACCGTGCCGGGAATATCAGGGCGCAGTTTTCACGCTACTGCGTCACCTACTCGGACGAGATTCTGCCGAGCATCAACGCGGTTCGGAAATGGCTCAAGGAATGGTGGCCGCAAACCGGGAGGGACTAGCCATGCACCCCGACCCCGAGCCGAACGGCGCTCCCTTGCGCTTCAAAATCGAACTGGTTGCTGAAAACATCGAGAGCGCGTCCCGCAGGCTGACCGACCTCGCTCAGATTCTCAACCCTCATGGCGCTTACGTGGGCGACATCGACGGATTTGCAAACGCTGATCCAGCCCCCGCGACCCCGACCCAATCCGCCAACGAAAAGCTGATTGCGAAGGTGCGCGCCGCTTACAAGGACGCCTGTTCCACGCCGATCGGCAGTGATGTCTACGAGTTAGCAAAAACTGAACTGGCCCTTTCAACTAAGTTCCTTATCAATGCGCTAGAAGCCGAGACGAAGGAGAAGGAGCGGCTGGCGACGGAGAACGCGGAACTGCGGAAGGATAAGGAACGGCTGAAGGCCCTTGAGGCAAACTGCTGGGGTCTCATTCCAGTAGATGAGCCAACCGGAGGGGATGACACCGAGATTGTTTGGCAGGTCGTCGAGTATCACATGGCGAAACCTTACGAGCGCCAATTGGGATATGGCAGAACTCCGCGAGAAGCCATCGACGCCGCGAAATCCCGCGCCCTCACCAAAGGCTAAGCCTATGACAATCGAACAGAAAATTGAGCAGTGCTACCGAGGTATTGCGATCAACAACCGGCATGGATGCTGGCAAGATTTGCCGGAGCGGGCGCATCACATCCGTCGCGGCAAAATGTGGGAGCGTAAAAGCGAGCGCCTGGAAATGAAACAAGAGCGTATGGAGCGTCGGAGGAAAGGCTAACCCCATGACCACCGACCTAAAAGACGTGCCGGACGAGAGGCTGAATGTGATGCTGGCGGAAGCGTTGGGCTGGAACCGCACACGGTATCCAAAGACATATCGCCAGGGCGGAAAAACCTTCGAGCATCAGAGCTATGGGCTCAATGAGCGCCCCGAACTCGGCATGCATCCTCCGGGGGTTCCGGTTGGGCCTGGAAGCAGAACGCAAGCGCCACCCAACTACACCGGCTGCCTGAACGCCTGCGCTTCGGTCGAAGCAACGCTGGACGAGGTTCAGCACAAGCTGTTCCGGGTGCGCCTATGGGCCGGAGTGACCGGCCTGCATTGCGGCATCTTCGACTACGACAACTCATCTAGTGCGGACCGTCGCAAGTTCGTTTCCGCCAGCGCCCGCCAGCGCGCCGAGGCGCTTTACCTAACGCTGAAGAAATAGCCATGACCAAGAAACCCCGCAAACAGAAACCAAAGCGCAGACCCGAGGCAACAGCTAAAGGCGCACTCAAGGCTTGGGCTATCTTCCTTAAATACTGGCCGAACTGACCTATGACCACCGACCCAACACCGCCAGAAGGCAAGAGACTATGAGCACGAATTGCATCAACTGCGTGAAGAACAAACGCACGGGCCCCGACCTGCTTTGCGACGAATGCCGCAAGCCATCAGTTCGTTGCGATGGCTCCCTGCACTGCTCCCGCCCAGCAGTGGTGAACGTTGCAACCTTCAACTTCTGCGAGGTTCACAAACCAGACGCCACCCGCGAACCCGCCCAGACCGAGGGCGAGAATCCCGACACGGCGAAGGTGCTCCGTGATGTCAGCGTAGGACTCGTGCCCGGAACGAGCATCAGTGCAGCGATGATGGCTGCGCTCGACCGGAACAGCGAGAAGGCCAAGGAGCAAATCAACGAACTGCCGGAAAGCGCGAAGCGGTCGATTGAAGCCGCCACCAAACGAGTGAGCGGATACACGCTTGAGCAGCGCAAGGCATTGGAGCCTTCTCCCGTTGGGCAGACGCCAGACGGTGAGGCGCTGAAGCCGGAGGATTACTTCTGCCAGTGGTGCTACGACCAAGGGCTACGTTATCCCGATGACGGCAGGCCGTGGGCGCATGCGGTGGACTGTCCGCATCGTCAGAACCGCCGCTCCACCCCAGCGCGGGAGGCGCTGAAGCCGTGCCCGCTATGCGGCGGTCCTGCGGCGTTCGGAGAGGTGCCGGATGGAGAGAACTTCGGCGGCCAGTATATCGCGTGTGAGTCTGCGCAATGTGGCTGCTCCACGTTGCTGATGTTTCCTGCGATGGAGGGGGTGAAGGATCAATTGCGGGAAATCTGGAACCGCCGCGCCACCACACCGCGGGAGGCGAGTCCGAAGGGAGGCCAGAAGTCATGATCGATAACATCTCAGAAACCTGGAAACCCGTGGCCGGATACGAGGGCAGGTATGAAGTGTCGGACGCCGGCCGACTTCGCAAGAAAACCGGGCAGTCGATCGGGTTGTATAGGAATGATCAGGGATACGTTCTGGCGAGGCTGTCCGGCCCGAGGAGGATTGTCCGCGTTCATCGCGTGGTTGCGGAGGCATTCATTCCGCGCAGCGATGGTAAGACCTGTGTTAACCATCTCGATTGCAACCCGGCGAACAACACCGTTTCCAATTTGGAATGGTGCACCCAGGGAGAGAATATTCGGTATGCAGCATCCCTTGGCCGGATGGCGTCTCCCTGGAAGGGAAAAAGGTCTCCCTCGGCGAAACTGAGCGATTCTGCTGTGGCGGCGATTCGGAGTGAATACGCGCAGGGCGGAGTCTCTTGGGAGGCGCTTGGCCGCGTGCACGGAATCAGCAAGCGATCGATTGGGAGGATTCTGAGCGGTGAATACTACCAACCCCTTCCCCCGCCACCCACCGAGAGCAAGCCATGAAACTGCGCACCATTCCTTGCGACTACGAATCACGCCGCCGCTCGAAAACCGACCGGGCCTGCGTGCTCTGCCAGAAAGACCTGACTGGGCCGCCAAAGCGCCGCATCCACATCATAGCAGGTGGCGGGCAAATCCCGCATCCCGACGACGAGGCTAAATACGTGCCCGATTCCGGCGACATGTTGTCTCATGAGATAGGAAACGGCTGTGCCCGCAAAATCGGGCTGGAGTGGACGCATGAGCCGGAAGCCGTGCCCACCGAGAGCAAGTAAACCGAGGAACGAACGACTATGAGCACCTTCAACCCGCACAGTAACGACGAACTGGCCGCAATGGGTGTTTCGCCCGCCATGAGCACAAGCGACACGCCGGAGACCGATACCGAAATTGGGAGAACTGCACAGCATCACACGCTTCCTCATCTCCAGAAAGTAAGCGCCACCTTTGCCCGCCAACTCGAACGCTCGCGCAACGACCTCGCGAAGCGGCTGGAGGAGGCGAACGAATGTCTCACTCGCGCTGACCGCGAGATTGAGCGGCTGAATATCGCGAATCGAGACAGCGAAGCCCAACTCTCCACCGTCACGCGAGAGCGCGACGAGGCGAGGGCGGCACTCTCTAAAGCCAGTGGAGCGATTAAAGAGGCGCTTTCGATAACAGACGCCCTTGGCGTTCCCGGCAGCGAGAGCACTACGGAGGCCGCTGCCCGCGTAAAGGCACTGATTCAGGAACGAGACGAGGCGCTGAGCCGGGAGGCGGTGATGCGGGCGGCGCTAACGGTTGCACGAAAGTTCATCTATCAGTCTCGCCACAAAGATGGATGCGAACGGTTCAACCTCCATCCGAAAGCATGCTCGTGTGGCTACGACGACGTGCTGAAGGCCGCTGACCAAGCCCTCTCCACCCCATCCGCCACCATCGTCGAGGAACTACGGGCGGAAGTGGAGCGGTGGGCGACATCATCGAAAGCGTGGCAGGACAATCATGCCGAAGCACTGGAACAAATAGACACCCTCCGCGCCGAACTCTCCTCCGAGCGTGAGCGGGTGAAGGAGTTGGAGGCGGATGGGAAGCGGCTCGACTGGATGGCTGATGAGCGCATCTTTGAGGGGTTGGGAGACGTAGACATCGACGCACTCACTCTTGAAGCCGTTAAGGATGCGGACCCTAACGACGAAGCGGGATGGGTGAAAGAGTGGAGGAAACAGTTCCGGGTTGCAATCGACAGGGTAGCCGCCCTCTCCGCATCCGCCGAGAGCGCCAAAGAGGAAGGCGACTGCTCGGGATGCGGCAAGCAGTTCGCGATTAGCGAACTCACCCACAACGACACTGAAACCCTCTGTCGCGAATGTCAGGCGGCAGCCATTGAGCCAAACGAATGAGCACGCAGCCAACAATTCGCGAGATGGTCGATCAAGCCCGAAGCATCGCTAATGAGTGCCGACATAGAAACGGCTTCTTTTGCACGCGCCCACATGGACACAGGGGGTATCATGTGGCGCACGGCTTCCGCGGTGAAGTCTTGGCGTTTTGGAAGAGCACATCTCCTAGCGCGGTCGCGAAACGCACCGTCGCCGAGAGCGCCAACCAGCCGGAGGGAAGGGCATGAGCGAGGACGAAGCATTGCGAATCGTTGGCAGGTGCCAGCGAGGCACGACCAACACGGTCTATAAAGATGATATGAAGGCTGCCATTCTGTTTTGGCATCAGGCGGCGACCGAGTGCGCCGAACTTGTGAAGTCACTTCGCCGCGCTCTCCGTAACTCTCAACAGATGCAAAGCGGCATGGAGTGCATCATGCGGGAGGCGCGAGACCATGTGGCGAACGATGAAATCCGCGACCTAATCGACGCTCACTTACCGACCGATGAGAGCGAACCCGGCGCGGGCACTGAAACGCAAGAGGAGGCGGCGGGATGAGCGGGGAACAAAAGTGTGCGGCCCCTGGAGGGGATTACATGCGCGCCTTGGACATCAAGAAGCAGTTCAATCTCACGTTGCCTGAGGCGGCGGCCATCAACCTCGCGATCACTCCAGCGCAGCAAGGATGGGCGGATGGCAAATATGCGTCTGCGGTTGAGGCGATCCAGAAAGAATCATTAAGGATCGCCATTCCTGCAAATGTCGATCTGACGCGCCTAGGTGACATCCAATTCCTCAAACCATTAGCCGAGATTTATCTCACGCGCGCGGAGGAGAAGAGATGAGCGAGCTCGCTGGATAACACTTATGAAAGACGGAGACCGATATATCGACCCGGACGGAAAGGCCGGCGTCTATAACGAAGAGCAAAATGAAGCCGCGAAAGCTGAGTTGGCCATTCCGAAATGGAAGCGGTCCCTCCTGAAGCTGATGCGCTGGCTCCTAGCCCGCATGGAAGGGAGTAAATGAGCGAGCTGGTCGCTTTCTACAACGAGAACGACCCGAAAGCGGCCGCCTGGCTCAGGGAACTCATCAAGGCCGGGCTGATCGCTCCCGGCGTCGTGGACGAGCGATCGATTACCGACATCTCACCGACTGACCTTCATGGATTCACTCAATGCCATTTCTTCGCCGGGATCGGCGGCTGGAGCTACGCCCTCCGACTCGCCGGCGTGCCAGACAGCGTTCCGGTTTGGACTGGTTCCTGTCCCTGTCAGCCGTTTAGCGCGGCGGGGAAAGGCCAAGGGATGCGGGACGAAAGGCACCTTTGGCCGAGCTTCGCGCGACTCATCGACGCCCGACGACCTGCAATCTTGTTTGGCGAGCAGGTTGCGAGCAAGGATGGCCGCCTATGGCTCGCCGGAGTATTCGCTGACCTGGAAGGAATGGGCTATCGAAGGGCAGCAGCCGATCTCTGCGCTGCGGGCCTCGGCGCTCCGCACATCCGACAACGGCTCTACTGGCTGGCCTACTCCGGACGCGAATGCCATGAACTTGGGCGAATCGCTCGAGTCTTGGCAGGAGCGAGCGACGGAGCTGAAGGCGAAGCATGGGAACGGGAACGGAGCGGGGATGCCTTTGCAGATTGCAGCGCAATTAGTGGGTTGGCCGACACCGGACACGAACACCCGGGGAGGACCGCAAGATCCAGCGAAGCGCAAGGCGGGCGGGCACTCGGTGAATCTCCAAGATGCAGCGACGTTGTGCGGCTGGAACACGCCGAGAGCAACGGACGGCAGCAACGGTGGGCCGAACCAAGCGGGAGGAGCGTTGCCAGCGGATGCGGCATTGGCGGGGTGGCCAACACCGATGGCGGGCAATGCGGGAACGGAGGATTACAATCCGGCCGGGAACACGGACTCGAGCCGGAAGACAATGAAACTTGCGGGATGGGTGTCGCCAACAGCACAGGACCACAGCAGGGGCGACAAGCCGCCGCGACCAACCGACACGGGCGTCCCGCTCTCACAGCAGGCGGTCATGGTCATTGGAGTGCCTGCGAGCTCGTCCACTGTACCGACGGAAAAGCGCGGCGCGTTGAACCCGGCTCATTCCCGCTGGCTCATGGGATACCCGGCCGCGTGGGACTCCTGCGGGGCTACGGCAATGCAATCGTTCCGCAAGTCGCCGCGGAGTTCATCCAAGCCGCAATCTCAGCCATCGGGAGGCCCGGCGAATGAGTGAGGCGAGAAAGAGCCTTTCGGGCCATCAATCAGCCCGGATGAAGAATGACGAGTGGCTGACTCCGCCGGAGATCCTGAAGCCGCTGGGGGACTTCGTTCTGGACCCCTGCGCGCCAATCAAGCGCCCATGGCCGACGGCGCTGCATCACTTTACGATCGCTGAAGACGGCTTGAGTAAAGAATGGACCGGGCGTGTCTGGTGCAACCCGCCGTTCGGCAGCGAGGCCGCAAAGTGGTTGGCAAAGCTAGCTGAACACGGGAACGGCATCGCGCTGATTCCAGCCCGGACCGAAACCCGCATGTTTTTCGAGCATGTTTGGCCGAAGGCGACCGCGGTGTGTTTCGTGAAGGGCAGGCCGCATTTTCACTACGTGGACGGAACAAGGGCGCCGTTCAACTCGGGCGCACCTATCTGCCTCGTCGCTTACGGAATCGAGAACGCTGAAACCCTCAAGGCCGCGAACCTCGGCCAGACCATCACCCTTCGCCATGACTGACCCGCTGCCCACCGGAACCGAGGCGGAAGCCTGCCGACTGATTGCCCAGCGCCAACAGCTCGGCATCGCCAAGTATGGCGTCACGGTCGCCGATAACCAACTCCCTGCCTCCAAATGGGCCGAGCACGCGCAGCAGGAGGCCGCTGACCAACTGGTTTACCTCACACGGCTCAAGGAGCGTACTGAGGAGCTGGAGCGCCTGCTGGGCCAAATGCACGAGGCGCTGGAGGCCGCATTGCCCTACCTCGCCAGCCGAGCACCGGCGCAATGGGCCAAAGCGCGCGCAGCCCTCCGCGCGTTCGAACGGGTGGGGAGAGAGGAGTGAGAGGATTATGAGCGATCGAAAGCCCAAACCAAAAGAGCCAGTGCCGGCATGGAAGGCGCACGGCTGGCCGTCTGAAGAGGCATGGCGTGAGGCTCGGCGCAAAGCTGAAGCAAAACACAAGGCCCTAGCGAAAGCCGCGGGCATCCCCTGGAAATAATATGCCCAACCGATACCTTCGAGAATCTTACATTGAGAGCGAGCGCGTCAATTCCCTGAGTTGGATTGGTGAGGCATTCTGGACGCGCTTGCTCGTAAAAGTAGACGACTTTGGGCGTATTGAAGCACACCCCAAGATCCTTCGCGCAAAACTATTCCCATTAAAGCTAGAACAGGTCCGAGAGGCCGATGTGTCACGTTTGCTGCATGACTGCGAGCAAGCCGGGCTCCTTCGTCTCTACGTCGTTGACGGCAAGGCATACCTGCAAATGGCTAAATGGGAACAAGGTAGAGCGATTACAAGCAAATGCCCTGACCCGCCGCCTGCGAGCACTTGTTTACAGACGCAAACATCTGCAAACATCTGTACGCAGCCGCATACAGATGCTCCCGACTCCGATACCGATACCGACAACGATCCCGACAACGATCCCGACACTCGTCGGCGGGGGAGGTCGGCCTTGGAGTTCGATATCTTCTGGCAAGCCTATCCGAAGAAGCGGGCCAAGGCTGATGCTGAGAAGGCGTGGAAGAAAGTAGGCGTGGACATCACAGTCATCCTCAACGCCATCGCTTTGCAGAGAAAGTCGCCGGACTGGCTGAAGGATGGAGGTCAATACATCCCGCTCCCTGCTTCTTGGCTGAATGCCCGGCGGTGGGAGGATGAAATGATCCCGATCGACTCCGCACCGCGCATCCCAGGAACCGCCGGAGTCCCATTCCTATGACCGAAAACGAAGACGCGATCATTTCCAGCCTGCTGGCCTTTCCAGCGCAATCGACACCCTACGTTTGCTCCGAGATTCGCCCGGATCACCTGAGCGCGCCCAACGCCGTCGTTTACCGGGAAATCCTGGGCCTGTTCAGCGAAGGGCAGGACTTCGACCTACCCTCCGTCATCGGGCGGCTGCGGGATAAGCAGAAGCTCGAGGACGCCGGGGGCGCAGGGCGTCTCGCCACGCTGTTCGGGCAATCGAGCATGCCGGCCACGCTGAACGAGCACGTTCGGGCCGTGAAGGACAAGGCGGCCCAACGGCGCGCCACGGCGCTCCTGCGGGATAAGCTCGCCGAGATCCAGGGACCCGGCTGCGACGTGTCGAAAACGCTCTCGGACGTGATGGCGGGCATTGAGGAGATCGGCCAGGACCGCGCGCGAAAGAAAACCCCGACCATGAAGGCGCTCGTGCAGGAAGCGATTGGCCGGCTGCAAAAGCGGTATGACCAGGACGAGGCGGGAGTCTCCACGGGCATTCCCTCGCTCGATCGGGAGACCGGCGGTCTGCGCCAAGGCTCGCAATGGGTGATCGCCGGGCCAGCCAAGGGCGGCAAAAGCTCGCTGGCGGCCACGCTGCTCGCTTCCTTGGCCGTCTCCCACAACAAACGTTGCGCCTTCTTCGGGCTCGAAATGCCGAGCGTGGAGAACGTGGAGCGATTGATCTGCCAGGTCGGCCGCATCTCAGCCTCTGCGGCCCGTGACGGCACCCTTAACGAGCGAGATTTCCCGAACCTAACCCAAGCCGCAGCCAAGCTCGCGCCGGCGCCAATCATGTTTCGGGACGACATCTTCGACCTCGCGGAACTGATCGGCACCGCCCGGCAGATGAAAGCCGCATTCCCGGACCTGTTCGCGATCTTCGTGGACTACGCGCAACTCCTGGGTGTTGGTCACAGCGGCGAGAGCCGGGAGCGCGAGGTGGCCATCATCAGCCGAACCCTGCGCAAGCTGTCCATGCAGCAGCAGATTTGCATTGTCCTGCTTTCACAGGTGAACGACGACGGCAAACTTCGGGAATCGCGGTCACTCGGCATGGATGCAACCACCGTGGTCTTCATCGAGTTCGCGGACGATCCCGGTGTCCGCAAGCTGCGGCTCGTTCAACGCAACGGTCGAAGCGGTGTAGAACTCCAAGTGGCTTACGTTGGCGAGCACTTCCAGTTCGCGGACTTGGCGAGGACCCGCTAAACAGGCCCGCAATCGCTCTAAAGCGCCCGTGGTCGCGTCGGAGCATCGCTGGCGACCATTCGGACGCTTGAACACGGCAGGGAGGCAGGATTGAGTCGCGGCATGAATCCTCTCACGCCCAAGACCATCGCTCTCGCAATCAAACTCGCCGACGAAAGGGCTTTCAGCGACATCGAGTCGATCGGCTGCAATGTGCCGGACAAGCAACTGGTCGAGGATGGGTGGCGAGACGTGGCGTACGACGAGGAGACGAAATCGGCTTTATCCGAGATTGTTGAATACGCCGAACTGCGCGGCATCCTTGAGCGGCACCCGCAGAACCCGAATTGGGTGCGCGTGAAGAAGGCCGACGAGGTGATTGAGGTAGAGGAGATTCGAGCGGCTATTCAGGCCCCGCGGCAATAAGCGCATCGACACGACGTCGTCATACCTCTTGCGGGGTGGCGTCACGGGTAAGCGGCAGTATGTCACGAGTGTGACGCGATAAGCAGGGGAGAATGGGAGAAGGCAGGAAGACTAGCACAACAGCGCCAACCCATCGCGCATGCGTGCAATCGCACCGCATTTCGAGGCCTGCAGATCGATAGCCAACCACATCGCATCAAGGCTGCGTAAATCGCTATTTTAACTTTTGAGTGTTGGTTGATGTTGTGGCGCGCTCGTCTTCGTAAGTGCTTGTCAATCGGCAGTTTGCCACTTTGCCCTCTCACATAAATTTCCCTTCTTGCGACACCTTGTTGCGACTGACGCGAAACCTACCGATCGTCTCTAGGTTCGGCGCAGATCTGGACTCGAATCTACGTGCGCGCGTGCGAGAGCAAGGAATGCGTGACGTTTGGGCGACCACCTGGCCGGCCCCGCCCCTCCCTTTCGCCCAGGCCGGGGGCGTATAGTTTCTATTATCTAACGCGGTCTGACTGGTTCGATCACCCAAAAGTCAGCCAAGCGACGAATCGGGCGCCGAGGAAGCGAACGTGACCGCGCAATAACACGCCCCCACAACCGACATAACAGAGGAGATGTCGGCGGATAGCAGGGCTGATCCTGCAATGTCGGGTGTCCTGTTCCTCGAGGTGAGGCGGGACGCTGCGCATACCCATCTGCACTGGCAGCACTGGCAGCAAAACCGGGCTTCGTGCCGGCCAAGAACCACCGTGTCGCCGAGTCCGCGTGACCAGACTCTTCCCCCGTGTTCTTCCCTGAGCGCCGGTCCCGTGGGTGCTTCGCCTTTCGGCTACTCTCCTGCGCCAGTGATTACGTTCCGCGGCTTGTGGGCTTTGGTTCTCTGAAATCAGCAATGGATGCGGCAGCTTTCGACCACCGAAGGGCTCGGTAGGTTAGCATCGGGAGTCGTCGCTACGCGGCCGGACCACGACGAACGCTTACGGTCTGCGCTCCCTTTCATTGCTGATCTCAAAGAACACCCTCTAAACGAGGAAGCCCGCCTGTGAGTTCAGCCACAAGGCGGGCTTTAATGGGTCTCCCCGGAAAGCTGCATCGCGGCTGAACTCGCGAACTGACGACGGTGTAGCGGAAAAGATTAAGGTGTGTCAACTAAAGACTGTAGGCCTATTCACTCCCACTCTCTTGTCCTGGAATTAAAATCCTCCTCGACGCCGCACTTAGAGCAGCGGCGGTTGAACTTCTTGGTGGTCCATGTGTGCGTTTTCACGCACTTTCGTGCACTTAGCGGCTTCGGTTGGTCGGATTGCACGGATCCTAGACCTGAAGTCCCGAACTGCTTCATCAGCTCGACCAGGTATGGTTTTCTCATATCACCTGCACCCGCAAAGACTCTTGGGCCAACCGCAGTTCTTGCAGTAGCCGCGCCAGTTGAAGAGGCGGAGGCGTTTCATTGCTGGCCGGCCTTCTTCATGGCGTTGAAAGCCTGATTTGTTGAAAGGTAGCGACGGCCCGGTTTACCCGGTCGCTTGCTTGGAGCCCGCCAATACCAACTCATCACTTGGCTCTGGCTCCAGAAGCACGAGTGATCGCGCTGAGGATTAGGGTCTTCGCTGGTCCATCCTGCCTGCCAAAGCTCGATTGCTTGGTCCAAGTCGCGAAGATTGCGCTCCTCGAATCCAGCCTTTGCCGCAAGGTCCAGCAGGGAGTCGGAACGATTTGATCCACCCTCCATGATCTCGGCGTTCATCGCCTCGTTCCACTCGCCGCGGTTAAACTCGGCCAGCGCCTCAGCGTGCGTCATGCCTTCTGCCAAGAAGCGAAGGAAAGTGTCTCGGAAAAGGTCGGCGGTCATGGCATAGGCTCATCCGCCAACCTGCGCTTCGGCGCGTCGATCGGCGGGAGGTTCTTGAGGCGGAAGGGCGGGGTGTAGATGCGGGCAAAACCAAATAGCGATGTCGGCTCAACCAGCCATGGCCGATTGAACTCACAGGTCACACCCATAAACCATCGCTTCCATGTGGTGGCTGAAATATCAGCGGGCAGAAGCTTCACTTCCGCCCTCCGTTGGTGATGACGACCGGCGCGCCAGCCCTCAGGGCCCTCACCTCAGCCTCAAGCGCCGCGACCTTCTCTCTTTGGCGTAGAAGCTGACCAATATCCCAGCCAACGCGCGCCAGAAGAATACAGGTACCGATATAGACCAGAATGCCAGCAAAGGCTCTGAGCATCTGGAACGCGGTCACTTCCTTTTCCTTTTGTGTGGTCATAAAGCAAAGAAGCCCGCCGTGGAGTAAGCACGACGAGCTTCAAGTGTTGGAACAGGAGGGCTCCAAACAGTTTGCTCGCTCTTACTCAGCGAACCTACGCCGTTTCTACCATCGAACACACCGTCGTCAAACTATTTCGCTTGCATAAAGAATCACGGAAGCGTATGGGCGCAGGTAGCTGCGTGGTGCAACGGTAGCATGCAAGGCTCATAACCTTGCGATCTGGGTTCGATTCCCAGCGGAGCAACCAGTTTTCAAATGAAACTCGGCATTCTCAAACTCTGCCTGATGGCAGTCATCCCGCTCGGACTGACCGGCTGCAACCTGAGCCTAACCCTCGACCAGAACGGCAACGCCTCTATCGGCTTGTCTGGAACGCTCCCGAACAAGTTCCGCGGCGACGGGAAGAGCGTCGTGAAGTTGGATCGGTCGTTTGCGAAACAGAAGTAAGCTATGTTCGGCAACCTGCTCTCTACGGTTATTAGAACCGTTACGCTACCAGTGGATGCCGTGAATGCTTCCCTCGACGTTCTCGCAGGCGGCGACGGTGCGAAAGAGGGGCGATTAGACGTACCCATCCTTGGGTCCATAGAACAAATTCGCGATGCCATCGCCGAAGCGGCTGAGGATATGGACGAATGAAACCCGCCCTGCTACTCCTCCTTCTCTGCACCGGCTGCGCGACCCGAGAGGTTGTCAGGATTCAGCCCGTTAGGGTCATCGAGAAGCACATCGAGCGTTACATCCTGATGGTTCCGGTCCCGCCGAAGCTGCCGCAGCTTAAACCCAAGGAGGGTGAGAAATGGGCGTAGTGGGTCCGGCAATCGGATGTATGGGTTTGCTGACCATCATCCTCATGTTTCCGAAACGATGACGCAGGAGGACGGCCACCGTATCGTGCAGGAGGCCGCCGACAGGCTCGGCGAGCAGTTTGAATCGGTGGTGATTCTCGCATCATGGTCTGAGAGCGATGAGACGGAGATGGTTCGTGCCTGGTCGGGAAACTACTTCGCCGCGAAGGGTATGGTAGACTCCTTCAATGACTTCACTAACAGCGGAGGAGCGACTGAGTGAGCTACCGCCGCTTCGTCTTCTGCTCTGACTTGCATGGTGATCGCCATGACAGGAAGGCAGTCGCAGCGTTTCTGAAGTTCTGTAAAGCGTGGAAACCGCAGATCAAGGTGTTCGGCGGCGATCTGTGGGATTTCCGAGCAATGCGGAAGAAGGCCGACGAAGAGGAGAAGCGGGACTCCATGCTTCGGGACTATGCGGACGGGCTACAGTTCCTGACCGAGTATGCTCCTCAATACTTTCTCCGCGGGAATCACGATGAGCGTCTTTGGGATCTGGCGGAACAGGATAAGGGGATAGTCAGCGACTTGGCACGCCGGCTCGTCGGTGAAGTGAACGAGGAATGCAAGGCGATCAAATGCAGGATGCAGCCCTACGACAAGCGGGCCGGTGTCCTGAAGATTGGCTCGTTGAAGATGCTGCACGGCTACTCCGTGGGAATCGGTGCCGCCCGGAAGCATGCGCTGACCTATGGAAGTTGCCTTTTCGGGCACGTTCACTCGATCGATCACGTCACACTGGAGCGGATCGATAAAACGATGGCGCGCTCGGTGGGGTGCCTGGCGCAACTGAATATGGAGTATTCGAGGGCGCACATCGCCAGCCTTCGACATGCTCATGGCTGGGCCTACGGGGTTATCGATGAACGCAAAGGTACCTTTCATGTCTGGCAGGCTGAGCGGGTGGATAACCGGTTCCTGTGCGCGACCGACGTGCTGGAGGTATGAACACGCTCGTCAAACTATCGGAGGCCCTTAGCCGCGAGGACGAAATCGTCCCGAAAGGATGGTTCACCGCCCGGGAGTGGGCGCGGAAGTGGGGGATACGTGCGGCGCAGACCCGGGAGCGCCTTCGAGACGCGGTCGAAGATGGCGAGATGGAACTCCGCAACTTCCGCATCTGGTCGGGGCAGCGGCTCTACCCGGTGCCACATTATCGGGAGCGGAAGGGGAAATAATCAACCACCTTGACAATCGGATAGTAAAGACGCATTAACAAAATATGGACACGGCGCAGCTAGCCTATCCTCAAAGCGGGTTCGGCAATATTCCGAATCGACTCGGACTGAGTTACGGGACGGTGAATCTGATTACCTGTTTCCTTGCGTGGCCACGAACATCGGCTGCCGACCCCGAGCACGTCTGCGCAGCTTGCGGACACGAGATGGAGCAATTCAAGGCAGGCCGGCTCGATTGCGTGTGCTGCGGCGTCCACATCGACCTTGGAGAATGACTTACGACGAGATCGAACGACGGCATCAAGAGGAAATGGCGTATTCCCGAAAGACCCGGCACATCATGTTAGCCGGAATCTTACTACAGGCCGCAGCGGTGATTATCACTCTCATTGGAATTTTGTGGCGATGAGCAAAGATACACAAACAGCAGACGCTGAAATCGTCTCCCATCCATCGCCGAGGTTCGACCTCCGGGACGCGAAGCCGCCGACCTATAACGAGTCGGTAGAAGCGATCATGTCGAAGCTCGGCATCGAGCGTTGGCAGGCCGAAGGCGTACTCGGTGACCTCGTGATGCGGAAGGCGACGAAGGAGACGCAGACGAAGATTGCTGCGCGATGGGCAATCCCGTTTGGTGATGTCACCCGCTGCTACAACATGGGAAAGGTGACCATCGAGGATGCGCGGCAGATGATGGGCACGAAGTCCCTCGTGATCGCGAATGCGGCGCTCGACGGGCTGATGGATGACCTCAACGACCCCATGAAGGCGGCAAAGATGGATCCGAAGACCAAGCTCGCGATCGCGAAGGGTATGACCGACAACGCGCTGAATCTGGATAACAAGTCAGTTGCCGGCGGAACGACTAACCATGTCGACGTCGGCACAGTGCAAATCCTCATCCAAAACCGCGCGGACAGGGAGAAAGAGGGCGGCAGCAATGTTGCGCAGCGGTTGCTAGCGAAGGGGCTCAATCCGGAACTGATCGCAAAGGCGCTAGACTCGCATTCCAATGAAAACAAGTAGACGCTCCTTCCTCGCAATCCTTTTAGCCCCGCTCACCGGGACTGCCATCCCGCGTCACCCCAGGCGCGCCGATGTTACGGCCATATACTATCACAGCTCTCCGATGGGTGGCGTGGCGATTCTTAGAAATGGCGACGTTTTCCGGTTTGATAATCCTGGCTGGATCAAACGTGAATTCGGCCATGAGTTAGGAGAGAACGCACCATCGTTCCCAGAGAATTGCTATAGTCTCAGATACGCCGAAGACCATGAGGCCCGGATTCTCGTGAGTAACGAATTCTGGAAGATGGCGGGAGATCAGCGGCGAAGACTGGGCACTCATGGTTGACCGGGACGCCGAACTGGCAGAGATGGCCGCTTACCGGCGGTCGTGGAAGGATGGGCTTAAGAAGAAGCCGCTTTCGGCGCTCATCCAGGAGCGGGAGCGTTTCGAGGAGTTGGTTCTAGCGCATCCGCACCGGCTAAACGAGGACCTGAAGATATTGCAGGAGCTCACTGACCGTATCGAAGTCGTAGAGCAAAAAGTGATCGACCAGGCCCGCGGCGATTGTCCGATTGCGTTCTTTGTTCCGACCTATGAGCAGGCGCAGATGATGAACGCATGGAGCCCGGAGTATGAGCCGGACGTGGCTCCGATGGGTTACCAGAGCGTGTGCAACTTCGGAGGCATGCGGTCGAACAAGACGTTTGCCACACTGATGAGCGCGGTGCTCTGGATGGTGCCGAACACTTCAGACTGGCCGATCTTTCAGGAGCACGAGGATCACCTGGGCCGCGGCAAGTATCGCATTTTTCGCCGGCCGATTTGGGACTACTGGCAGCGAAATCAACGGCTGGTCTACAGCGACGACGAGCCGCCCGTTTCTGGAAAGAACATCTGGCACGGATGCGTCGACGAGGACCACTGGAAGAACAAACTCGATCGCACCTATCGCCGACTGATGCCGCTGAAGTACGTCAAGCGGCAGGGGAAGGAATACAAGTGGTCCATCTCGGACAAATACTTCGAGACGGTTTGGGACACGCGACTTTCAGGGAAGCTTTACAACTCCGATGTGCAGAGCTGGTCGGGCGAAGAAGTGTTCCTCGCCCTGCTGGATGAAGGGCCGCCGCTTGATAAACTCGAGGAAATCATCATGCGTTCACGGATGATCATGTGGGCATACACGCCCCGTGAGGCCGCTAACGTGGCTGAGCGCGCGCAGATCGCCCGGGATGTCTACTACGGAGAGCGGAACCTGGTTGGGAAGACCAAGTTCCTGTTCTCCAAAACACTCGATACGCCGGACTACATCATGGATAAAACCATGAAGGAGATCCGCCGGCAGAACGCGGAGAGGATGGGCGAACTCGGCCGGGTGTCGCTGGAGGGTGGGTTCTTTGATTCTTCACCTGCGGTGTTCAGCGCCTTTAAACGGGATCGCCATGTCCTTCCGATCACTGGCGCTGACGTGCTCGATGCGATCGAAGGAAAGGCAGTCCCGAATCAGTCGTGGATGGAGGTCTTTCGGGACGCGAACATCATCCGCGGATTTGACGAGGGGCTTGCCCATCCGACGGGCTGTCTCTGGGCTGCGATCCTCAGGACCGGTGAATACGTCGTCTTTAAGGAATACCTGGAGAGCAACGCCAGCATTCCGGAGCGTTGCCAGCGGATCATTGCCTTTAGCGGAAACGAGCGAGAGCCGGTGCTGCATGCGGTCGACAAGGTCACGGAAGAGGCCTACGAGCTCGCCGCGCAGTATGCGCCCGACCTGTTGAAGGACCGGCAGCGCGAAGAGGCGACCGGGAACAAGGTGCGCCGGCACCGGGAAAAGATGGTCCGCATGTTCATCCGGAAGACCTTTGCGGACTCCAAGATTTTCCGCCGGGATCCGAACCACCCGCTTGATTCGTGGGTCGACAATTACGCCCGGGAAGGGCTGAAGCTGGAGCGTGCCAGCAACGCGATGCCGGAAGCGCGCTGTGACTTTGTGAACGGCCTTTTCCGCCCAGACATGACCCGGCAGCACCTCAACCCGGCGCAACGGACGGCGGATCACCCTTACGGTTACCGCCTCTACGTCACGATGGACTGCCCGAAGACGATCACGGTTCTTGAGCGTTATCTGTGGGAGCAGAAGACGACCGGCGCCTACAAGGGCGAACCAACCGGCAAACCAGACCGGAGAGCGGACGAGATCCCCGACTGCTTGGGGTACCTCTGCTGCAGCAAGCTCAAGTGGGTCGATCCGAACGAACTCCGATCCAGGCGAGCAGCTTGAATATCAAAGACATTGAAAATCAATGTAACGTGATATTACACTTGACCTAAGTAAATAGAGGTCGCATGGTCCGCCCGGATGACGGCCACAGCGATTCCGGACCCGGAGATTCGTCCAGCGACGGATGAAAGCCGCGTCGTCATCGGACCTAATCTGGCTGATAACGAGGAGCTTGCGGCTGCGGTCACGCAGTATGTGACGCAGGAGTTTTGGTATCCGCAGCTCTACTTGGCGCAGCCGTTTTGGAACACTTGGCGCCAGATCGACAACATGTGGCGGGCCAGGTTTGCGGCGCGGGATTTGGTGATGCCGAACCTGACGAAGCAGAGCCTTCAGACCGTCAACCCGGCGCTGCTGGATGGCAAATCGGCCCGCGGCCAGAGCGTGAAGCCGTTCCAGCAGATGCACGCCATCACGAACATCATGGAGCAGATTTCGTGGGAGGACGGCTTGCCGGTCCGCGCGGAAGTTCCAGAGGACGTGATCGAGGGCGATTTCTACCGCCCGACGGAGCAAAGCTGTCTTGCGGCGAACACCATTCTCCGCACGACCGCGGAAGAAATCGACCTCCGCAGCGGATATCGACGGAGCGCCGGTAGCTTCGGAAAATATGGACTCTCATGGGCGCTGACGGATTTTGAGATGCGCTACGAGAACGTCGTCGCGCAATGGATGGTTGAGGACGAGATGCAGGCGCAAGCGGTTCTGCAACAGTTCCCGTCCGCGCAGATGGTCGCGCCTGGCATGATGCAGATGCCGGAGCGGCGCGTTGCCGAGATGAAGACGCACTTCATCCCGCTGGCCGTGGATGATGTTCTGGTTGACCCGCTCGTTCCGGTGAATCCGGTCGATCGCCAGCCCTGCCCGATCGTGCGGCAGCACATCACCCAGGCGGAACTGCTCGATCACCGGTACGACGAAGAGGCGAATCCGTTCGGCTGGCAAAACGTTGATCTGGCCATCCAGGAGACCAAGAATCACTACGCGCTTTCGCAACAGGACGAAGGTCCGCTGCGCGACCGGCTGAAGAATCGCTATAACATCAGCGACCAGACTGGCGGGGGTTGGCGCACCCAGCGGGTTCGGCAACTCTGGCGCGCTTTCCCGCTCCTGCGCATCGGGCCTGATGGCACGCTGGATGCGAAGAATGAAGGTGTCGAATGCCCGCATTGCGAAGGAACGGGCAAGCTCACGCAACGCACGCCTACCGGCCAGTTCGCGCCGGCGATCACCTGTCCGACGTGTCAGGGCACCGGGCGCGTGTATTTGCCGCTGAAGCGATACTTCGTCGACTTCTACGGCGGCATGGCAACGGGCGCCGTGTGCCTGCGCATCCAGGAGTTCCCGGCCGGCTTCACGATTCCGCTGCTCAACGCGGCTGATCTGATCGAAGACGATTCGACCAGTATTCCGATGTCGAAGTCGGAAATCGCGCTGATCGCCACGGAGCAACTGACGACGTGCGAAACTCAGTTCGAGGACAGCAAGAACAAGGTCGTCTACCGCGGCACGAAGGTGAAGGAGGACAGTCCAGCTGGGAAGATCCAGGACTTCAACGCCCCAAACCTCAAGGTCACCTACGAGAGCGACCCGCGGGAAATCGAGCGTTTCGACGCAGGCCAATACGACGAGACCGTTACTCTTCTCCCGCAGATCCAACGCAAGGAGGATCAGATCGAGCAAATCTTCGGCGTCACGCCGACTCTTCAGGGACTCTTAGCGGCTGGCCGTCGTTCAGCTCTGGAGGTCGGCGAGGCGACCGAAGCAGCCAAGAACCCGCTCGTCCTGATGACCGACCGGTTCAACCGGCAGATGATGGGTGGATGGGCGAGAAAGGCGCTCCGGAACCTCGAGCTATTTGGCGATCGCGATTACATCCGGCGGGTCACGGGTCGGGAGTATTTCGGGAAGGTGCGGATGTTCACCGCCGTCGGGAAGGAGTTCTTCGCCAAACTAGCGGCTCAACAGAACATTCGCTACATCCTTGAATCGAGCGCGAACGACCCCGCGATGCAGGCGGTTCGCCCGCAGCTTTGGAACAAGCTGCTGCCCATGATGGGCATTACGGACATCCGCGTGCCGGATGGCGGGATGCAGAAGGCGACGGACGAAGGAATGCAGATCGTCAGCCAGATTCTTGGCGATGGAAATCTGACTCCGCCGACACCCGACGACCCGCACGAGATTTACCTGCAGGTGTTCAACGGCGCGCTGAAAGACCCCTACTGGCAAAAGCACGCCCCGCAAAACATGCCGCTCATGCAACAGCGGATCATGTGGCAGACGCACCTCTCGGTGCAGCAGCAGATGATGCAACTGCAGCAGCAGATCGCCGAGCAACAGCTTCTGAATCCCCCGCAACAACAAGATCAGCCCGGCAAACAGCGGGAGCCCGCTGCGAACGCCGGTCAACTCAGCCAGAACGCGCAAGGTTAGCCATGGACTACCAGCAAGGAAGCAAACCGGACGAGGCCTACGAAAAGTGGAAGTCGAACTGGATTCCACCGGTGCCGCGACCGAAAGCCATACCGGGATTCGTGATTGTGGAGTTTGCTCCATTCGGGAACCGCGGTGATCTCTGGCGCCCCGAGGAGGCAAGCAACAACGCGATGGTGGTGTGTGACGGCTACGAGTTCCGCCCACACCGCTTTGGTTATCTGCCGGCTGGAACGGAAGTGATCTACACCGGGACGTCGGGGGATAACTTCGAGTTTCAGGGTCGCACGTTGTGCCGTTTACCGAAGGCAGAGTTGGAAATCATGGTGGAAAACGAGCGGAGAAAGGTGGCGGCATGATCGTTCCCGAGAAATCCACGTTGGCGGCCTTCGTGCGCGAAGGATGGCAGTCCGGGTTTCGCGCCCTCTGCGCTGAGCGATCCGCCAAGGCGGTAAAGCAACTGAAGGAGGCGAATCCGATGGAGGCGATGAGGATCAAGGAACTCCAGGCGGAAATCCAATTTTGGGAGAAGGGCATCCCTAGTGTTGTGGATGCAGTGAACGAGTTTGTCGCCCAACAGGCGATCACGCCGAAGTGAACCCGGCGCAAAAGAAAAGGTTGACATGTCTTAATAAATAACGCAATGAGCACACAAGCAGCCGGGCTTCCGCCTAGCGAGGGTCAACCCCAATCGGGGAATCCAGCGCCAGCGGGACAACCACAGGCCCCGAATACGCCACCGCCACCGCCCGCACTGGGCGAGCAGCCAAAGCAGGAAAACCCGCAACTCGCGGAACTTCAGCAGAAGCTAGCCACACTCGAAGCGGAGGCGAAGAAGAACGCAGAAAGCGCGCGCTTCTATCAAAGCAACTTCGACAAAGCGCAGCAACAGCTCCGCGCGGTCGTAGGAGCCCAGCAGCCCCAAGCCGACCCTGTCGCAGAAGACGTGAAGTATTGGGTCGGACAAGGCTACGACGAGAAGGACGCGCGAGCGATGGTTGACTACGTCAATCGGAAGACTCAGCCGCTCATGCAGCAGTTGCATGCGGCGCAGCAGACACTCCAAGCGACAACGCAGACCTCGCATGTTCTTCAAAGCGCGATGGCAGATCCCGGTTACGGGATGTTGTTTGCCGACACCGACGTGCAGACACAGGTGCATCAAGCACTCCAACAGGCAGCCCTCAGCGGCCAACCCGAGTTAGTGAATCCCGCATATGCGGTCGAGATCGCGAAGCTCGCCTACATGGACAAACACAAACCATGGGCCGCGCAACAACCAGGACAGCCAAGCCAGCCTACGCAGCATTTCAATTTCCCGGGCCTCCTTGGGCCGCAGTCGACGGGGTTCCGCCCCGCACCGGCAGTTACCCAGAGACCCGCAAACCCAGTAGCCGACAAACTAGCCGCCGATATGGCGCAGTACACCGGCATTCCAATTCAGCAACAGCAATCCTAACACATGGCACTCGCAACAGACGCAAAACCGCGCGCCCAGCAAGCCTATGGCCGATTCAAGCCGCAGGCCGACCTGTCGCAGAAGTCGGTCATTTGGGCGGCAGTCGACGGTGACACCGATGGTCGCTGGCCGACCGTGGATGAGCTCACCAATACGGGTATTCCCGTTGGAACGATGGGCCGCGAGTTCCTGAAGTACGAAGAGTTCAAGGGAAAAGGCGGCAAGACGCACGACATCAAGTATGCCGGCGTAACGCTGCGCGAGATGGTTTGCCCGAAGGAACTCGCCGATCAGAAGACCGCGAAGGAGGCCGCCGAGAGCACCGAAGTGTGCCGGACGTTCCTTGAGGCGGGCGATCTGAAGAACCGCATGGATGCGAGCGGCATGCTCTCCCTGCGCTCGGAACTCACCGAATCAATCCAAACCACCGACCGATAAACTACCATGGCAGTCCAAGCACCCATTAGCCGCCCGCGCGTTTTCGCAGCGCCGGGTGCGGCCTACATCAAAACCCGGCCTCAACAGAGCGACGGATCCAACACCTTCACGGGTGGCCAATTCGTCAAAATGTCCAGCGGCAATCTCGCCGCTTATGTCGCCGACGATACCGGAATCTACGGCCTCACGCCGGATGATAGCCACACTTCGACCTCGGAGCCCTACACAGCGCCGTGGAACGAGCTGCACAGCGTCATCGATCCGAGCGAAGGCACGCTGTTCATTATGAACATCACCGACGGGTCCGGCACGGTCGGCTCTGGCAGCACCACGATCGGGAACGTCACGGTCGGCACCAAGTATTCTGCCCGCTATCTGGCGAGCGTCGATACCGGCTGTGTGGCGCTCGACGCCTCGGACAGCGGCACGGCCGCCAAGAACATGTTCCAGGTAGTCGATACCTACGTGAGCACCAAGTATCCGGACGGCGATGCGTCGGACGACTTCAATGGGCGTGTGCTCGTCAAGGTGATCGAAGCCGGAATCCAGTAATTCACCAACCCAGCCACAACACCTAACCGACTTACCATATGGCAAACGGACAATCACCAATCGTGGTCGAGGGCTACGTCGAAGCTTACAACCGCAACCTACAGAGCATGGAGCGGTATATCTTCCGCGACAGCCCGAACGAGCACAGCCAGATCGCGCGCGTCGAAGCGACCGACCGCCTCACCAACGAGCGCCAGGCCATCCAGGGCCTGAGCTTCCCGCGGCTCAACCGCGACCAGGAGCCGGCGCCGCAATTTGCGCCCACCAAAGGCTACAAGAGCACGATCTACGTCAAGAGCTACCGCTCGCAGGTGTCCATCGAAGAGACCTTCATGCGGACGGCGGTCTACAAGGAACCGCTCGACAACGCGCGGGACATGATGCGCTCCACCGTGAGCCTGAAGGATAAGACGGCGATCGACCTCGGCTTCAACAATGGGTTCACGAACGGGCTCACCACGAACATCACCGAGTTCGACGGTACCGCGCGTGCGCCGTTCTCCACGGGCCACTACTACGAGGATGGGTCCGGCACCTTCAGCAACTACTACAACGTCGGTGTGCCCCCGAATCCGGAGACGGTCTACCTGATCATCAATCAGTACCTGCGCCGACTGAAGGATTTCGCGAACACGAACTTTGTCAGCTACGGCCCCGAGTTCATCATCGTCACCCCGACAGCCAACCCAGCTTACGGCATGGCCGCGGATGAAATCTGCATGAGCGTCGATCGGCCAGACACGGCGAACCGCGCCACGAACGTGCTCAAGGGCGCGAACATTCGCCTCCGTCACGTCGCACTGAACTGGCTGACCAGCACCACCAAGTGGTTCATCATTGTTCCCACCGGTGAGCAGAGCTACCCGCTGCGCCTCCTGAACCTTGAGGACTACAGCGTTACGCCACTCGCCGCAGTTGGTCCGATCAATCCGCACGCTTACGTCACGACTTGCCGCACGCAGTTCGGCGTCGGCTGGGACAAGCACTATCGCGGCATGGTCGCCGCAGGAACGTAGCCGATTACGCACATGGGATCGGCTACAAAAATCCAAGGGCCGGCATATGGTCGGCTGTGCGACATTCCTGTTGCGCTGACGTTTGTCGTGTCTGGGACCAGTTCTACGGTCGCGGCGAAGTTCGCGCGAGTCCAAGCCAGCACAGATCGCCCAGTCATCGTGGAGGCGCAGATCTGCGTCAGCACCGCGGACGGCGGAACCACTCCCACCATGAGCGTCGGAGTCGATGCGACGGCAACTCAGATCATCAACGGGGCGTCTACCGCGACGGCCGCGACCGGTGGCACGTTCCTGCCAGCGGCAAACGCCGTTGGTAAGTATCGGCTCACCGCGGACACGGACCTGTATTACAAACAGGGCGGAACTCCGAACGGCGCAGGCGTCACGACACTCCTCCTCACCCTTACTCCGGTCAACACTTCCACGACGACCGGGCTGTAATCTCATGTCCGACGTCAGTAAAATCCTAGACACGAGCAATAACTCGACGTCTGCCACGGTAAACGGACAGTCGATGATGACGCTGGCGGCGCTGCCGCTAGGCAAGTCAGAGACTGGCGAGGTGGCGCTGAAGGTGATCGACGCGGGGTCGTCTGCGGGAACAGCAACGCAGTACTCCAGCACGATCACGAACGCTACGACCAACGGAAGCATTCCGCAGGGTGTGCTTGGTTGGAGCATCACGGCTCTATCCGGCACGGTGGCTGTGGAGGGCGCAACGGTGCCCGTCGGTGCCTCGGTGAGCGGAGGTGGCTACGATGGCGCGGTTTCATCCGTTACAATCAACTACACGATCACCGCAGGCTCCGCGCTGGTAGCCTACGACACCCCAGTGGTGCCACCCTAATGAGCGCAACCTCTCGATACGACGTCGGACTTGGCGTTAACACGATCATTGTCCCAGGATCCTCCGCAGGGGTTCTAGAGACCGCAAAAGCAGGCGCCATCACCGGGAAGACGATTTTTGTCTCACCAGGTGAATATTCAGGAACAAATCTCTTAAAAAACGGTGTAAGTTGGGATTTTGCTACAGGCGCAGTGCTGACCGATGT